>VFQQ010000948.1_pt1 | contig 46656 bp, 39 predicted proteins | sample 3512341 | NCBI WGS metagenome assembly VFQQ01 (sample SAMN10412373, study PRJNA504923) | tailings metagenome | isolation source: Relicate 2 Philex TSF1 revegetated site | place: Philippines: Tuba, Benguet | collected 2017-08-29 | reverse complement strand
TCGGCATTGGGCATTCGGGGGTTGATGTAGGTGGGTTGGGTGTGGTTGGAGGGTGGGATGCTCGTCGCCCCAAGGGGGCGGGGTGGATGGGGCTGGTGTCCAGAGGCGGGCTCGAAGACTCGCCGCGCCTCTGGCAACGGGCGTGCGCCCTGCGGGCGGGGAGAGGAGTGGGAAGAGGAGGAGTGGGAGGAGGAGGAGGATGCAAGAGAAGGAAGACGGGGCCTGGAAAGGCCCCGCCCCACAAGGCAGAGGAGAAGAAGGAAGTGGTGGAGTGGTGGAGTGGGGAAGGGAGGGAAGGCCCGGCACGGATTGCGGGCTACCCAAGCGTGCGGGCTACCCAGGAATGCGGGCTACCCAGGCGTGCGGGCTACCCAGGCGTGCGGGCTGCGGAGGGGTGCAGGCTCGGGCGTGCTGAAACCGCGGCGAGGGTCGTCGGTAGGCTGAGGGCGTGGAGTCCGAAGCGCCAACGTGTCCGCGGTGCGGGTATGACCTGTCGGCGGAGGTCGTGAAGTGGGGCGAGGCGTGCCCGCTGCACGGGCGCTGCTGGGAGTGCGGGCTCGACGTGGCGTGGGCGGACCTGCTGCGCCCGGATCGTCGTCGTAACCCGCTGTTTGTGGAGCATGCGCCGGTGCGTGGGGTGGCGATGGCGGCGTGGCGGACGTGGTGGTGGGCGCTGCGGCCGGGGCGGTTCTGGACGCGGGTGCGGCTGGAGCACGAGCCGCGGAAGCGCCGGATGCTGGCGTGGGTGGCGCTCGTGCCGGGCGTGGCGTGGCTGGTGCACGGGGCGGCGTGGTGCGGGGTGTTGTGGTGGCAGCACGGGCTGGGGTGGGTGCTGACGAACGGGGAGAGCGTGAGCGGGTGGCTGGCGCCGGCGGGGTCGGTGATGGCGTGGTGGAGGCCGGGCGTGATGGGGGCGACCGCGTGGGGCGAGAAGTTCGTGCCGGCGTGGGAGCGGACGACGTTCGGGCGGGCGTACCTGCCCCTGCTGGCGATGAGCGTGCTGCTGGTGGTGATGGTGCTGGTGCTGAAGGAGACGCGGGCGCGGGCGAAGGTGCGTCTGGCGCATGTGGCGCGGGCGGGGGTGTACTCGCTGGCGTGGGTGGTGCCGGTGGCGGGGTTGGGGCCGGTGCTGCGGGCGGTGAACCTGTGGCTGATCGCGAACGGGTTTGCGACGCCGCTGGTGACGACGGGGTGGCGCGGGTTCATGCCGTTCTATCACTGGGGGTACTGGTTCGGGCCGGTGGCGGCGGTGTGGCTGGGGGCGTGGTGGTGGATGGTGCTGTCGCGCGGGTGGCGGCTGGAGAGCCCGGGGCGGGTGTGGGGGGCGATGATGGCGGGCGGGGTGCTGGCGGGGGCGATCGTGCTGGCGCTGGACTGGGAGTTGATCTGGCTGATCGCGGGGCGGTAGCGAGCGTGCGCGCGTGGTCCGGATCGGGCCGATACGCTTGGGCAATGGCACACGACGCGATCACGGGGGCGGTGTTCGACCTGCTGGACAAGCACGACGCGGCGATCGGCACGCTGCTGCGGGCCGAGGCGAAGCGCCAGGCGACGACGATCGAACTCATCGCGAGCGAGAACCACGTCTCGGCGGCGGTGATGCACACGATGGGGACGTGCCTGACGAACAAGTACGCGGAGGGGTATCCGGGGGCGCGGTACTACGGCGGGTGCGAGTTTCACGATCGGATCGAGAGCCTGGCGCGGGACCGGGCGTGCGCGATGTTCGGGGCGAAGTTCGCGAACGTGCAGCCCCACAGCGGGGCGCAGGCGAACCAGGCGGTGATGCAGGCGTGCATGGAGCCGGGGGACACGTTCGCCAGTCTGGTGCTGAAGGACGGGGGGCACCTGAGCCACGGGATGAAGTTGAACTTCAGCGGGCGGTTCTTCCGGCCCGTGCACTACCCGCTGCACTACGCGAAGGACCACCCGGAGTTCGAGCGGATCGACTACGACGCGGTGCGGAAGGTGTGCGTGGAGGCCAAGCCGCGGATGCTGCTGTGCGGGTATTCGGCGTATCCGCGGGTGATTGATTTCGCGAAGTTCCGGGCGATCGCGGACGAGTGCGGGGCGATTCTGATGGCGGACGTGGCGCACATCGCGGGGCTGATCGTGGGGGGGCAGCACCCGAGCCCGTTCCCGCACGCGCACGTGGTGACGACGACGACGCACAAGACGCTGCGCGGGACGCGGGGCGGGCTGATTTTGACGAACGACGAGGAGTTGGCGAAGAAGATCGATCGGGCGGTGTTCCCCGGGGCGCAGGGGGGCCCCTTGATGCACGTGATCGCGGCGAAGGCGGTGGCGTTCGGGGAGTGCCTGACGCCGGAGTTCCGGGCGTACACGGGGCGGGTGGTGACGAACGCGCGGGCGCTGGCGGGGGCGTTGCGCGAGAAGGGGTTCCGCTGCACGACGGGCGGGACGGACAATCACCTGATGCTGGTGGACCTGCGGGCGCGGGACGAGCGGCTGACGGGGGCGGACGCGGAGGGGTGGCTGGAGAAGGCGGGGATCATCTGCAACAAGAACGGGATTCCGGACGATCCCAGGCCGCCGCGGGTGACGAGCGGGGTGCGCCTGGGGACGCCGGCGGCGACGACGCGCGGGCTGGGCGAGCCGGAGATGGTGCAGATCGCGGGGTGGATCGACCGGGTGCTGGGTGCGGGGCTGCGCGGGCCCGAGGCGCTGGAGGTCGAGGCGCGATCGGTGCGGAGCGAGGTGGCGGCGGTGTGCGAGCGGTTCGCGCTGCCGGCGTGAGGGCGAGCCAGGCGTTGGGGCGGATCAGACGCGGACCATGGCGGCGTACTGCTCGGCGCGGGCGTCGATCTCGGCGCGGGTGAGGCGCTTGAGGCGGTCGAGGCTGAAGGCCTCGATGGTGAAACTGGCGATGACCGTGCCGTGGACGAGCGCGCGACGGATGGTGGCGAAGGATGAATCGGCGGAGCCGGCGGCGGCGAGGGAGCCCATGAGCCCGCCGGCGAAGGTGTCGCCGCAGCCGGTGGGGTCGACGACGTTCTCGGTGGGGAAGGCGGGGAGGGCGGCGACGCCGTCGCGGTGGACGAGGAGCGCGCCGTGCTCGCCCTTCTTGATGACGACGAAGCGCGGGCCCAGGGCGAGGATGGCGCGCCCGGCGGAGACGGTGTTCTTCTTGCCGGTGAGGAGTTCGGCCTCGTCGAAGTTGAGCACGAGCCCGTCGACGCGGGTGAGGAGCGTGAGCAGGTCGGCCTTGGCGACGTTGATCCACAGGTCCATCGTGTCGGCGACGGTGAGGGCGCGCTGGGGGAGTTGCTCGAGCATGCCCAGTTGGACGCTCGGGTGCGTGTTGGCGAGGAAGACGAAGCGCGAGTCGCGGAAGATGCCGGGCACGGCGGGGGGGTGCTCGGCGAGCACGCCCAGTTCGGTGAAGAGCGTGTCGCGCCCGTTCATGTCGGGGTGGTACTTGCCCCCCCAGGCGAAGGTCTTGCTGCCCTTGCGGACTTCGAGCCCGGCGAGGTCGACGCCCCGGAAGTGCCCGAGGGTGCCCATGAAGTCGGGCGGGAAGTCGTCGCCCACGGCGGCGACGAGGCGGACGGGGGTGTAGAAACTGGCGGCGGCGGAGAAGTAGGTGCCCGAGCCGCCCAGGACGCGCTCGGCGTGCCCGCCGGGGGTATAGACGGTGTCGATGCCGATGGTGCCGGTGACGATGAGTGCCATGCGGGCGGAGTGTAGGGAGCGGGCTGGGCTGGACCTGATGCGGCGCGGTCAGGCCTTGGCCGCGACCTTGGACCAGGTGTCCTTGAGCGTGACGGTGCGGTTGAAGACGAGCGCGCCCGGGCGCGAGTCGGTGTCGACGCAGAAGTAGCCCAGGCGCTCGAACTGCACCGTGTCGCCCGGGGCGGCGTGGGCCAGCGCGGGATCGACGAAGGCCTTGACGATCTCGCGGGAGTTGGGGTTGAGGTCGTCGCGGAAGTTGCCGGTGCGTTCGCCCGGGTGCTCGGCGGTGAAGAGCCGGTCGAAGAGGCGGACCTCGGCGGGGATGGCGTGGGCGGCGGAGAGCCAGTGGATGGTGCCCTTGACCTTGCGCGACGGTTGGCCGTCGGGCCCGGGGGGCGCGTCTCCGCCGCGGGTCGCGGGGTCGTAGGTGCAGCGGACGCGGGTGATCTCGCCGGCGGCGTTCTTCTCGACGCCCGTGCACGTGACGAAGTAGCCCCAGCGGAGGCGGACCTCCTGGCCCGGGGCGAGGCGGAAGAACTTCTTGGAGGGGGTTTCCATGAAGTCGTCGTGCTCGATGAGGAGTTCGCCGGAGAAGGGGACGGTGCGCCGGGCGCTGGGGACGCCGCGGGCTTCGTCCTCGGGGTTGACGACGTAGTCGAGGTGCTCGACGTGCCCGGCGGGCCAGTTGTCGATGGTGAGGCGGAGCGGGCGCAGGACGGCCATGGCGCGCGGGGCGGTGCGGTTCAGGCGGTCGCGCACGGCGTTCTCGAGGCGGGCGATGTCGATGAAACTCTCGACCTTCGTGACGCCCACGTCCTCGACGAAGTCGCGGAGGGCCTGGGGCGGGACGCCCCGCCGGCGCAGGGCGGCGATGGTGGGCATGCGGGGGTCGTCCCACGAATCGACGGTCCTGTCCTGCACGAGCGAGAGGAGGTTGCGCTTGCTCAGGATGGTGTAGGTCGGGCGGAGTTTGGCGAACTCGATCTGGCGGGGGCGGTGGATGGGCGGGGCGCCCCGGGCGGCCCTGGCGGCGTTGATGGCGTCGAGGAACCACTCGTAGAGCGGGCGGTGGTCCTCGAACTCGAGGGTGCAGATGGAGTGGGTGATGCCTTCGAGGGAGTCCTCGATGCCGTGCGCCCAGTCGTACATGGGGTAGATGCACCAGCGATCGCCCGTGTTGTGGTGGTGCTCGTGGAGGATGCGGTACATGACGGGGTCGCGGAGGTTGAAGTTGGGGCTGGCGAGGTCGATCCTGGCGCGGAGGGTCATGCTGCCGTCGGGGTGTTTGCCGTCGCGCATCTCGGCGAAGAGGCGGAGGCTCTCGTCGACGGGGCGGTCGCGGAAGGGGCTGGTGGCGGGGACGCCGACGGAGCCGCGGCGCTTGCTGACCTCGTCGGCGGAGAGTTCGCAGACGTAGGCGCGGGCGGTGTGGATGAGGTCGACGGCGTGTTCGTACATGGTGTCGAAGTAGTTGCTGGCGAAGAAGAGCCCGCCGGCGTGCGGGCCGCGGTCGAAGGAGCCTGCGTCGAAGGCGGAGGTGAGCCAGGCGACGTCGCGGGTGATGCTGTCGACGTACTCGCGTTCTTCCTTGGCGGGGTTGGTGTCGTCGAAGCGGAGGTTGAAGCGTCCGCGGTACTTCTTGGCGAGCCCGAAGTTGAGGCCGATGGACTTGGCGTGCCCGAGGTGGAGATAGCCGTTGGGCTCGGGTGGGAAGCGGGTGTGGACCTTGGGCGTGCCGTCGGGGTGGGTGCCCCAGGCGCGGGCGGCGTTATCGGCGTCGATGATCTGCTCGATGAAGTGGGGCGGGCGCTCGGGGGGCGCGTCGGGGTGGGGCGGGTTGGCGTGGGAGGGGGTGGGGTCGGTCATCGCGGGGCAAGGGTAGCGCGAGGCGACGGCGTGCCGGGCGAAGGTGATGTATCGGGCGTGGGCGTGCGGGTGGGTCGGGCTGGGAGAGTTGCGCGAGCGGGCGGGGCGTGTGGTTGCGGTCCCCGGGCGTGGAGGGCGGGTGGGTCGGGTCGATGGGCAGAGCGGGCGTGACGCCGACCGGCGGCCCGTGGAGGTGTGGCATGGGTCGAGGACTGCTGGGGGCGCTGGCGGGTGCGATGGCGGGGGCGGCGGCGTGGGCGGCGGTGGCGTTCTTCCTCGGGCTGGAGGCGGGCATGCTCGCCGTCGCGGTGGGGGCGCTGGCGGGGCTGGGGATGGCGTGGGGCACGGACCGGCGCGGGCGGATGGGCGCGGGTGTGCTGGCGGCGGTCGTGGCGATGCTGGGGATCTTCGTCGGGAAGTTCATGGGAGCGCACTTCACGGCGCAGGCGTGGGCGCAGGAGCACGCGTCGTACCTGTCGGGCGACCCGGCGCAGTTGGGGCTGTGTGTGTCGGTGATGGCGGAGTTGAGCGAGCGCGGGGTGGAGTTCAGTTGCCCGACGGGGTACAGCCTGTTCCCGCCGGAGGTGCTGCGCGAGGTCGAGCGGCGGTGGGCGGTGATGTCGCCGTCGGAGCGGATGGAGTACTCGACGAAGGAGGCGGCGGCGATCCAGAGCGGGCTGGCGACGATGACGTCGGTGATGGCGTTCTTCGGGAGTTTCGGGGTGTTCGACCTGCTGTGGTTCCCGCTGGCGATGGTGGGGGCGTACAAGTTCGGGAGCCCGGCATCGGCGTCGGACGAGCAGGAGGAGGCGTCCGATGTGTCGGCGCGGCGCAGCGCGGCGAGGGAGGAGACGCCGCGGGCAGCGCCGACGCGATTGGGCACTCCCGAGGCGGGCGCGGCCGTGGGCCCGCTCGCGGGGCACGACGGGGCGCCCAAGAAGTTCGTCCCGCGGACGATCAAGGTCGCCGGGTACACGTCGGACGGTCCTGTGGAGGATCAGCCGGCGGGGGCGAGCAACGGCGAGCATGAATCCGGGGGCGAGGGCGCCGCGCGCCGGGCGGCGTGAGGTCGGGCGCGGGTCAGCCCTCGGTGCGTGCCACGAGTGCGACGACCCAGTCGTCGCGGCCGTCGGCGGCGAGGTCGGCGCCCGAGCCGACGGGTTCTGGGGTCTGACCCGGGGCGATGTTGAGGTCGTGGTAGACGTCGACGCGCGGGAAGCCGGCTTCGAGCATGGCCTCGCGGAGTTCGGCGATGCCCCAGAGCCGCCAGCGGTAGGTGAAGGCGCGGGGGTACTCGCGGACGATCTGTCCGTCGGATTCGACGCGGAAGGAGATGGAGTTCTCGACGATGCCCGTGATGGGGTCGGCGGACTCGTGGACCCAGAGGTAGTGGATGATCTCGTGCCCGCGGGCGGGCTGGGTGCGTCGGAGCGCGCCGGGCTTGTAGGCCGAGGCGCCGGCGTAGGTGTCGCAGACGAAGATGCCCCCGCCGAGCCCGGCGTTGCCGAGGGCGAGTCGGCGGCGCGATGCGTGGAGGTAGCGCATGAGGTCGGCGCGCCGGCGGATGTACCCGATGGAGAAGTTGCCGACGAAGACGACGTCGCAGCCGTCGGCCGGCTCGACGGGGGCGGCGAGGGCGTCGATCTGGCGGAACTCGGCGTGCTCATGGACGCCCTCGGCCCGGGCGCGTTCGCGGGCGCGGGCGATGCAGCCTGGGTCGAGGTCTGTGCCCAGGGCGCGCCAGGCGGCGTCGGCCTTGAGTCCCTCGCGGGCCCAGCGGCGCGAGAGGGCGCCCGAGCCGCAGAAGTCCTCGCGGAGCACGGTGGCGTGCTGCCCGTGGGCGGCGCGGAGGAAGGTGACGAGCGTGCCCGGGGACTGAACGCAGAGTTCGTAGCACTCGAAGGGGTCGGCGGGAGCGGACATGGCGGGTGTGGACGAGTTGTGGATGGCGGGCGAGCGCGCCTGCAACCGCACGCGGGTTCTGGCAGAATACCCCCTCGAAAGGGGACGCCATGGCGCGACACTGGATCATCACCAACCGCGAAGTGCGGGTCAAGGTGGAGCAGGGGCACCGGGTGGAGCGGGTGACGGACGGGCGGCGCGAGGCGCTGCCGGTGTTCCGGGTGGGCTCGCTGGACATCCCCGACGGGTCGAGCCCGAGCGTGGCGGAGATGCACACGGGCGTGCGGATCGTGGACGACGAGTTCGTGGAGGGGTATGAGGGGATGGGGGGCGCGGACCTGCCGACGGACTTTGTCGGGAGCGCGCGGATGTTCCTGTCGCTGTACCAGCAGATGCGGGACGAGGCGCGCCCGGGCAAGGGCGACACGCTGTTTTTTCTGCACGGGTTCAACTTTTCGTGGGAGGACGCGCTGGAGCACCTGCTGCGGCTGCACCGGGTGTACGTGGAGCCGGCGGAGAGCCCGATCAGCCAGATCATGTACTTCACGTGGCCGAGTCACGGGAGTTACGCGCAGTATCCGTCGGATCAGCAGATCGCGCAGCCGAGCGGGGCGCTGCTGGGGCGGGTGTTCGCGAAGGCGGTGCGGTTTTTCGAGGAGTTCTTCAGGCCGCGCGACGGGGGGCCGGCGTTCTGCGGGCGGAAGATCCACTTCGCGGCGCACTCGATGGGAACGCAGGTGGCGCAGGAGTTCATCCGGTCGGTGTGGGAGTACGACTATCTGCGGATGCCGATGTTCGGGGAGGCGCTGCTGCTGAACGCGGACATCGACTGGGCGGCGCTGGAGGAGGATCAGCCGCTGCACGACCTGCCGGAGTATGCGCAGCGCGTGCACGTGTACAACCACGCGAGCGACAACGCGCTGGGGGTGTCGCACCAGACGAAGAACTTCTCGAAGCGGCTGGGGCGGTACGGCCCGCGGGATTTGGACGCGGTGCCGCCGCGGGTGGTGGTGGCGGACTGCTCGTCGCTGAGCGGTCGGGTGACGGTGGGGCAGGGGGGCGACCCGGACCAGTGGAGCGCGATGCAGGCGCTGCTGCGCGCGGACGGGCGTCCCTTCGAGGCGGCGGCGGGGCGGATCACGCGGGACGCGTCGATCCGCGAGCGGCTGTTCGACCACTGGGGGTACCTGCATCGCCCCGAGGTGGTGGCGGACGTGTACAAGGTGCTGCGCGGGGTGTCGTCGTCGCACATCCCCACGCGCGAGCAGATGCGGGCGAGGCTGTTCCGACTGCGAAAGGCGGGGTAGACGCGTCGCGCGGGCGGGCCGGTGAGCGGTCAGGCGCCGAGCGTGCCCAGGCAGCGGTCGAGGCGCGCGAGGGTGCGGGTCTTGCCGAGCACGCCGAGCGTTTCGCCCAGCCCCGGGGTGACGGGCACGCCCGCGACGGCGATGCGGACGCCCTGCGCGATCGGGCCTGGGTTGGGCAGGGCGTGCTCGGCGGCGAGCGCCTTGATGATCGCGTCGATCGTGGGCGGGTCGAAGGGATCGGCGCCGGCGAGACGCTCGCGGCAGTCGCGGAGGAGGGCCAGGCCGCGTGCGTTGTCGGCGCGCAGGTGCTTCTCGACGCTGGCGGGGTCGAAGTCGGTCGCGTCGTCGGCGCGCGTGAGCCACGCGCGGCAGGAATCGACGGCGCCGCGGAGGGTCTTGGCGCGTCCCTTCACCGCGCGGACGAGCCAGGGGGCGCGGGCCGCGTCGCGCAGCACGTCGGCGACGGGGGCGAGCGATGCGAGCGCGTCGGGGTCGTGGGTGGAGGCGTCGGTCATCCACGCGAGCCAGGCGCGGGCGAACTCGTCGTCGGGCATGGCGGCGATGGCGTCGGCGTTGAAGGAGAGGAGTTTGTTGCGGTCGAACTTCGAGGGGGCCTTGCCCACGCGGTCGAGGGCGAAGTGCGACGCGAGGAAGGGCATGTCGAACTTTTCGAGGTCCTTCCCGTCGGCGGTTTTCAGGCCCGGATTCCAGCCCAGGAGCGCGAGGTAGTTGCAGATGGCCGCGGGCAGGTAGCCCGAGGCGCGGAAGTCGGCGACCTCGATCTCGGGGAGGGCGATGGCGTAGACGCGCGCGACGCGGGCGGCGAGTTCGGCCGAGTCGTGCTCCTTGGCGAGGAACGCCGCGAGGTCGGCTTCGGGGACGTTGAGGTCGCGGGCGGCATCGGCGCGGGTGAGGGATTTTTTCGCGTCGGTGCGGTCGAGCAGGTACGCGCGGGCGGCCTTGGCCTTGTCGCGCTTGCTCATCTTGCTGCCGTCCATGTTGCAGATGATGGGCATGTGCCCGTAGACGGGGGTTGCGTATCCCAGGGCGCGCTGGAGCGCGACGTGGCGCGGGGTGTTCGCGAGGTGTTCCTGGGCGCGGAGGACGTGGGTGACGCCCATGGCCTGGTCGTCGACGACGACGGCGAAGTGGTAGGTGGGGAAGCCGTCGGCCTTGCGGATGACGAAGTCGTCGAGTTCGCCGGGCGCGATGCGGACGTCGCCGAGGATCTCGTCGCGGACGGTGATCTCCTCGTGCGGCGCGACGAAGCGGACGACGTGGCGCTCGCCGGCCTGGGCGCGGGCCCAGCGGGGCTCGTTGAAGACGCCCGGCTGAATGTCGGCGGGGCGGGGGTAGCGGTAGGTCTGCTTGGCGGCGGCGGCGGCGGCGCGCTGGGCCTCGGTTTCCTCCTGGGTGTCGAAGGCGGGGTAGGCGCGGCCCAGGCGGACGAGGCGTTCGATCTCGCGGTTGTAGATGGCGACGCGCCGGGCCTGGAAGTACCCGCCCTCGATGGGACGGGCGTGGGCGGCGATGGTGCGCGGGGGCGTGGTGCCGGTGGTGAAGGACGGGCCGTCGTCCCAGTCGATGCCGAGCCAGGCGAGGTCTTCCATGATGCCGCGCGCGGACTCGTCGCTGGAGCGGGCGGCGTCGGTGTCCTCGATGCGGAGCATGAAGCGTCCGGCGTGGCGCTTGGCGTAGGCCCAGCAGAACAGGGCCGAGCGGGCGCCGCCGATGTGGAGGTGCCCGGTGGGGCTGGGGGCGAAGCGGGTGACGACGGGCGAGGTGGGCATGCGGGCGAGAGCGTACCCCCCGGCGGAGCCACCGGGCGGCGCGGGGCAGGGCGTCGGGCGGCGTGTTCGCTCTTTGCCCGGGGTGGGCGAGGCGGTGGGGGGCGGTGGGGGCGGTGGGGCGTTCCCAGGGGCGTGGGATTGCTTTACACTGTCGCGACGCGGGGCCGGCGTTCGCCCCGCACACACGCACCCACATACGCGCGCCCGCGCGGCGCAGGAGTCTGAGTCATGCCCACCCGCTCACCGGTCGACATCCGCAACGTGGTTCTGTGCGGCGGGGGCGGGTCGGGGAAGACGACGCTCGCCGAGCGGCTGCTGTTCGCGGCGGGGGCGACACGCCGGATGGGGTCGGTGCAGGAGGGGAACACGGTCAGCGACTTCACGGAGGAGGAGAAGCACCACAAGCACTCGCTGCACCCGGCGCTGCTGCACTTCGAGTACGAAGGGCACCTGGTGAACCTGATCGACACGCCCGGGCTGGTGGACTTCATCGGGCACGCGATCGCGTGCTTCCCGGCGTGCGAGACGGTGGCGGTGGTGATCGACCCGGTGCGGGGGATCGACAGCGTGACGCGCCGGCTGATGGGCGTGGCGGAGGAGCGGCGGATCCCGCGGATGCTGATCGTGAACAAGATCGACGAGTCGAGCCCCGAGCACCTGGAGGAACTCGTCGAGCAGGTGCGCGCGACCTTCGGGGGCGTGTGCCTGCCGATCAACCTTCCGACGGCGGGGGGGACGAAGGTCATCAACGTCTTCGAGCACGACGGGTCGGACGCGGCGGGGGACGAGACGGACTTCTCGTCGGTGCACGAGGCGCACAAGCGGATCGTGGAGCAGGTGATCGAGGTGGACGACGAACTGACGATGCAGTACCTGGAGGTCGGGGACGGGCGCTTTGATCCGGTGAAACTGCACGCGGCGTTCGAGAAGGCGCTGGAGGAGGCGCACCTGGTGCCGATCTGCTTCGTATCGGCGAAGACCGGCGCGGGGGCGGACGACCTGATGCACGTGTTCGCGAGTTTGTGCCCGAGCCCGATGGAGGTGATCCCGCCGGAGTTCGTGATGCGTCAGGCGGACGGATCGGACGCGGACTGGCGCGCGACGCCCGACCCGTCGGGGAAGGTGCTGGCGCACGTCTTCCGGGTGAGCAACGACGCGTTCCTGGGGAAGGTGGGGATCTTCCGGGTGTGGCAGGGGATGGTGAAGTCGAAGGCCGACCTGATCATCGACGACCACAAGAAGCCGATCCGCGTGGGGCACCTGTTCCTGATGCAGGGCAAGGAGCACGTGGAGGTGCACGCGGTCGGCCCGGGGGCGATCGCGGCGGCGGCGAAGGTCGACGACCTGAAGTTCAACAGCGTGCTGCACGACAGCCACGACCTGGACGGGGTGCACCTGCGTCCCCTGCCGCTGCCCAAGCCGATGTTCGGGCTGGCGGTGGAGCTGAAGAACCACGCGGACGAGACGAAGTTCTCGAACGCGGCGCACAAGTTGATGGCCGAGGACCCGTGCTTCACGGTGGAGCGGATCGCGGCGACGCACCAGACGGTGATGCGCGGGCTGGGCGAGATGCACCTGCGGGTGATTGTCGAGCGGTTCAAGGCGATGGGGATCGAACTGATCACCACGACGCCGAAGGTCGCGTACAAGGAGACGATCACGGCGCCGGCCGACGGGCACCACCGGCACAAGAAGCAGACGGGCGGGGCGGGCCAGTTCGGGGAGGTGTACCTGAAGGTGGAGCCCCTGCCGGCGGATCATCCGACGGGGTTCGAGTTCGTCGACGACACGGTGGGCGGGTCGATCCCGCGGCAGTTCATGCCGGCGGTGGAGAAGGGCGTGCGCCAGACGCTGACGGACGGGGCGATCGCGGGGTATCCGATGACGGGGATCTGCGTGCGGGTGTACGACGGGAAGTACCACGCGGTGGACAGCAAGGAGATCGCGTTCATGACGGCGGGGAAGCGTGCGTTCATCGACGCGGTGCAGAAGGCGCGCCCCGTGCTGATGGAGCCCTACGTGAACCTGGAGATCACGGCGCCGTCGCGCTACATGGGGGACATCGCGGGGCATCTGTCCACGAAGCGCGGGCGGGTGCAGAGCAGCGAGGTGATCGCCGGGGACGTGTGCGTGGTGCGGGCGCAGGCGCCGCTGGGCGAACTGCAGAACTACAGCAACGAACTCAAGAGCATGACGGGCGGGGCGGGCGCCTACGCGATGGACTACAGCCACGACGAGCGGACCCCGCCGCAGGTGCAGCAGGCGGTGGTGGCGGCGTACAAGCCGCGCCACGAGGAGGAGTAGCGCGGCCTGTCCGCGGTCGGGAGAACTGGCGATGGACCCTCGCAGGCGGTCGATGTCGTTCGTGGTGGTGGTGCTGTGCCTGGTCGGGCTGGGCGCGGGCGTGTACTACGGGATCAGCCAGTTGACGGCGGTGTTCGCCGCGGGGACGCCCACGCCCGTGGCGGCGTCGACCGCCGGGGGCGACGTGGCGGGGCTGATCGAGCGGAACGACGGGGCTGGGGTGCGGGCGCTGGCGTCGCGGGGCGCGCGGTTCGACGCGCCGATCGGGGCGGGGCGCGGGGCGCTGACGCCCCTGATGCTCGCGTCGTCGCAGGGCAAGCGCGACGCGCTCGCGGCGCTCATCGAGAGCGGGGCCAACGTGAACGTGCGCAGCGCCGAGGGGCGCACGGCGCTCATGTACGCGTCGGGATGGGGCGATGCGGCGTGCGTGCGCCTGCTGCTCGACGCGGGCGCCCGCGAGAACGAACGCTCCGACGACGGGATGACGCCGCTGATGTTCGCGGCGGCGCGGGGCGAGGCGGCGTCGTTGACGGCGCTGCGCAACGCCGGGGCGGACGTCAACGCGCGGAACAAGTGGGGGCAGACGGCGCTGCTGAGCGCCGCGACGGCGGGCGACCCCGGCAAGATCGGCGCGCTGCTCGACGCCGGCGCGGACGTGAACGCCACCGACCGCGACGGGATGACGGCGATTCACCTGGCGGCGGCGGGGGACGCGCCGCTCGAGGCGCTGCGGGCGCTGCTCGACGCGAACGCCGACGCGACGATCCCCAACGTCGAGGGCGTGACGCCGCTGATGAGCGCCGCGTACCGGGCGGACGAGGCGAAGGTGCGCCTGCTGCTGGCCGCGGGTTCGGCGCGCGACGCGCGCGACCGCTCCGGGCGCACGGCGGCGGACTGGGCCGCGAGCCGCGATGACGACCTGGGACGCGCGATCGCGGAACTGCTCCGCACGCCCTGAGCCGCACGAGCCTTATCGGTCCGGCGCACACGGCGCAGACGCGCAGGTCGTGCGCGGGGTGATCGTGCGCCACGGCACGGCGTGCGAGCGCTTGCGGCGTGCGCTGCGCGGGGGTAGAGTTGACCCAGGAACCGCATGGACGTCTCGGGCCTTCCATCCTCGCTCCCGTTCACGCCTCCCGCGGGCGAGGTGCGTGTGCGGGCGCTGCCCGACGGCGCGTATGGCCCGGAGCGATTCTCGACGACGGCGGCGCGGGCGGCGGGCGTCACGGACTCGCTGGACCTGCGGAGCGCGGTGGTCAAGACCCGCGTGCAGCCGCTGATCGCTGCACGGGTTGACGGCGCGGTTGATTTCTCGGGCGAACGTCCGCGCGTGTCGGGCCCGGCCATGCCGCTCTACGCCAGGCCCGCGGACGCGAACGCGGCGGCCGTGCGCATCGACGTGCAGTCGCGCCTCACGGCGGGCGCCCGCATCGACGTCACGGGCTGAGCCGCGGCGCTTTCATCTAGACCAGCCAGAGGACGCACGCGAGCGACGCGCCCGCGACGATGATCCACAGCACGCTCGCCTGCACGAGCGCCCGCCAGCCGACGCGCCGGAGCGCCTCGCGCGACATGCCGGCGCCGATCAGGAAGAGCGCCGCCTGGAACCCCACGCCCGAGACGCTGCGCACCTCGCCCTCGATCCGCTGGAGATCGGGGAGCAGCGTGCGGAGCAGGCTGGCGCCGAGGAAGAGGAGGATGAACCAGGGGAAGGGCGAGGCGTTCGGGCGTGCCGCGCCGGGCGTGACGGGAGAGGCGTCGGCGGGCGGGCGCAGGCAGCGCCCGGCGATGATGGCGATGGGCGCGATCCACAGGACGCGCGTGAGTTTCACGACGTTCGCGGTGTCGAGGGCCTCGGGCCCGAAGGACTTAGCGGCCCCGCCGACCGACGCGATGTCGTGGAGCGCCACGCCCGCCCACACGCCGAACTGCGTCTGCGAGAGGTTCAGCGCGTGCCCGATGGGGGGCAGGGTCCACAGGCCGACGGCGTTGAGGATGAAGATGGCGCCGGTGGCGACGGCCATGGAGGCGCTGGCGGCGCCGATGGAGGCTCCGACGGCGGCGATGGCCGACCCGCCGCAGATCGCCGTGCCGGAAGAGACCAGCAGCGAGACCTCGCGCCCGCTGCGGAGGAGGTGCCCGAGCAGCAGCCCGAGCGCGAGCGCGCCGAGGATCGTGCCGACGGAGAGGGCGAGCCCGTCCATGGCGGCCTGGGCGAGCGTGGCGAGGTCGAGGCGCAGGCCGAGCATCACGACGCAGGCCTGGATGAGTGTGCGCGAGATGACCTTGCTCTGCGCGGGGAAGGCCGACAGGCCGCAGAGCGCGAGGACGATGCCCGCGAGCAGGGCCAGGTCGGTGCGCCCCCAGGGCCCGGCGAAGGCGACCAGCGCGAGGACGAAGACGACCGCGCGGATGGTGATGCGCGGCGTGCGCGTTGGCACGGGCGCGGGGGGAGGCGGCGCGGGTTGAGCCGGGGGCGTGGACACGGGCCGCTACTGTACGGGAATGCCCTGCGCGCGATGCGCGGGGCGCTCCGGATATACGCCTGATGCCCCAGCCCGCCCCGTCGTCGCTCGCTGTGCACTGGACCCTGGACCCGGCGCGTGTGTTTCTGAACCACGGCTCGTTCGGGGCCACGCCCCGGGTGGTGCTGGAGGCGCAGTCGCGCGTGCGGGCGGAGTTGGAGGGCGAGCCCGTCCGGTTCTACGTCGAGCGTCATTGGGACCTGATGGGGCGGACGCGTGCGGCGCTGGCGGCGTTCGTGCGCTGCGACCCCGCGGGGCTGGCGTTGGTGCCCAACGCGTCGATCGGCGTGGCGACGGTGCTGGCGAACGTGCGCCTGGGCCCGGGCGACGAAGTGCTGATGAACGCGCACGAGTACCCCGCGTGCCAGAACAGCGTGCGCCGGGCCGCGGCCCGGGCGGGGGCGACGGTCACGCTCGCCGACGTGCCCTTCCCGATTTCCGACCCGGCGCAGGTGGTCGAGGCGTACCTGGCGAAGGCGACGCCCCGCACGCGCCTGGCGCTCGTGAGTCATGTCACGAGCCCGAGCGGGCTGGTGCTGCCGGTGGAGCGCCTCGTGCCGGCGTTGCAGGGCGCGGGCGTCGACGTGCTGGTGGACGGGGCGCACGCGCCGGGGATGATCGCGACGCTGGACATCGGCGCGCTCCGCCCGGCGTACTACACCGCGAACTGCCACAAGTGGGTCTGTTCGCCCAAGGGTTCGGCGATGCTGGTGGTGCGCGAGGACCGTCGCGAGGGGTTCAGGCCGCTGGCGCTGTCGAACAACGCCGAGAAGCCCCGCGCGGACCGGTCGGCGTTCCACACCGAGTTCGACTACGTGGGGACGCAGGACTACACGGCGGTGTACTGCATCCCCGACGCGATCGATGCGATGGCGCGGATCGGGGGCTCGTGGGACGCGGTGATGGCGGCCAATCGCGGCCTGTGCCTGCGGATGCGGGAGTTGCTGTGCCGGGCGTGGGGCGTCGAGGCGCCGGCGCCCGAGTCGATGATCGGGTCGATCGCGACGATCATCCTGCCGGCGCACGACGACGCCCGGCGGGCCCGCCTGGGGGCACGCCCGACGCGCTATCACGACGCCCTGCAGGACGCGCTGCTGGATCGCCACGCGATCCAGGTGCCCGTGTGGTCGCTCGCGGGGACGACGCACCGATTCCTGCGGATCAGCGCGCAGATGTACAACGCGCCGGGGCAGTACGAGTACCTCGCGGGGGCGGTGCTGGAGGAGTTGGAGCGCGAGCGGTCGCTCTGAGCATGGCCGGTTCGGGTTTCGGGCGGGTGGGCGGTATGTCGGTTTGAAGGTATGGTGAAGGGATCAGGAGGCCGGCCATGACGCAGGCGAGCGCGGGCGGAACCGCCCCCACGATGTGCAGGTGTTCGCACGGGGGCGAGACCTACGAGAAACTCGGGGGAGTCGTCGAGTATCTCGACTCGCTGTCGGGGCGGGCCGACCTGGCGGTGTTGACGAAGATGCTGGGCGAGTTGCGGGTGACGCGTGCGGACATCGCGCCGTCGTGCCTGTTCGGGCAGAAGGGGTACAAGCGGAACACGATCCGCAAGACCGAGTGGTACGAGTTGCTGGCGCTCTGCTGGCGTTCGGGCGACCGGACCCCGATCCACGACCATCGCGGGGTGTCGTGCGCGTTCCGGGTGGTGGAGGGGACGGGGACGGAGATCCGCTTTGCGCCGACGCCCTCGGGGCTGATCTGCCCGGTGGCGACGATCGAGATGCGCCCCGGGTACGTGTGTGCCGCGGAGGACGCGGATATCCACGAGGTGGCGAACATGCAGGCCCCCGGGCAGGACCTGATCACGCTGCACATCTATTCGCCCCCGATCAGCCGGATGAACGTCTACGAGTTCACGCAGCCGATCCCCGAGACGTGCCGGAAGGAGTACGGCGGGGGCCCGAACGACGTGCCCTGTTAGTCCGAGAGCGCGCGGGCGCGACCTACGGTGAGAAGCGGGCGGGGGCGTGTGGGGTGGGAGGCGGCGGCGAGCCGATACCACTGCCCGCACGATGGTGTTGTTCGCCTCGGAGCACCCCGCCCAACTTTCCCGCGACGGACGCGCATGACTCCTCCCCACCTGGCCGGCACTGAACCTCACGATGCACCGCGTACGGCGCCCCGTTGGCTGCTCGATCCGGCGCTGACGTTCCTGAACCACGGGTCGTACGGGGCGCTGCTGGAGCCCGTCGCGCGGGCCCAGGCGGCGTACCGCGAGCGGATGGAGCGCGACCCGGTCCGGTTCTTCAAGGTCGACCTGGAGGGGCTGCTCGACGGCGTGCGCGAGTCGCTCGGCGCGTTCCTGCACTGCCGGGCGGCGGACATCGCCCTGCTGCCCAACGCGACGGCGGCGCTGTGCACGATCCTGCACGCGACGGACCTGCGCCCGGGCGACGAGATCGTGATCACGGATCACGAGTACCAGTCGCTCCTGAACGAGTTGGAGCGGGTGCAGGCGCGGACGGGCGCGCGCGTGGTGCGCGTGCCGCTGGGGTTCCCCGAGGTGACGCCGGGCATGGTGGCGGAGCGTGTGTGCGGGGCGATCACGGCGCGGACGCGCCTGGTGTTCGTGAGCCACGTGACGTCGGGGAGCGCGCTGGTGCTGCCGGTGAAGGCGATCGCGGACGAGTGCGCGAGGCGGGGCGTCGACTGCGTGATCGACGGGGCGCACGCGCCCGGGCAGGTGCCGGTGGACGTGCGGGCGCTGGGGGCGGCGTACTACGTCGGGAGCGGGCACAAGTGGATCAGCGGACCCAAGGGCTCGGGGTTCGTCGTGGTGCGCCCGGACCGGCAGGGGTCGTTCAGGCCTTTGGCGCTCTCGAGCCGGGCGCACAAGGAACGTGCGGACCGCCCCCGGTTCCTGCGGGATTTCGACTACTTCGGGACGACGGACTACAGCGCGCTGCTGAGCATCCCCCAGGCGATCGAGTCGATGGGGTCGATCATGGCGGGCGGGTGGCCGGCGCTCATGCGCTCGAACCACGAGACGGTGATGGCGGCGCGGGCGCGCCTGGGCCGGGCGCTGGGCGTGGATGCGTGCCCGCCCGAGGCGATGGTGGGGTGCATGGCGACGATCCCGCTGCCCGAGCCCGATCCGGGCCTGCCGGCGTTGGCCACGCGGTACGACGACCCGCTGCAGGACGCGCTGCTGGAGCGGCATGGGATCGTGGCGCCGATCTGGCGGATCGGCCCCGACGACATGCGGGTGGTGCGGGTGTCGGCCCAGGCGTACAACACCCCGGGCGACTTTGATCGCCTGACCGAGGCCCTGCGCGAGGAACTGGCGCGGGAGCGTGTGGTGCGGGCGAGCGCGTAAGGCCCTGATTTCAATGTTTTTATAGGAACTTTGACCTTCCGTGCAGGCGGAGTGGCGAGTTGTCCGATCGACTTTCAGTAGACCAGTGGATATGCTAATCCACAAGTATTCACATTCCGCCTCTCTACTGAAAGGAGCGAGTCATGGCGGGTCAAACGATGGTTCGGCTGGGGCTGGGCGTGATTGTCGCGGCGTGCGTGCCGGCGGCGTGGGGGCAGGACGTGGCGGCCGGCGGCGCGAGCGGCGGGGGGAGTGCGTCGATGAGCGACCGCGCGACGTTCCTGCTTGGGAACGAGCGCTGGCACGGCGAGCCTCAGGTGGGGTGGGAGGGGTTCTTGACGGGCCTGCGCGGGTTCGAGCACTTCTATCACCCGGTGGGCCAGCCGCTGTTCTTTGAGACGCCGTTCAACTTCACCGGGGCGCGGCTGATCTACGTGCACCATCGGTTCCCGGAGAACTCGCAGTTGGCGGGGGGCGAGGTGAACGTGGCGGCGATGCAGTTGCGCGTGGCGCTGACGGAGCGGCTGGGGTTCATCGCGACCAAGGACGGGTACTCGTGGCTGAACGCCGGGGCGCTGCCCGAGGAGAACGGGTGGAACGAGCTCGGCGCCGGGCTGAAGTACGCGTTCTACGTGGATCGCGAGCAGGACCTCGTGGCGAGCGCGGGCGCGCGGGTGATCCTGGACTCGGGCGAGGACAAGGTCGCGATGTGGGGGACGGCGGAGATCAGCCCGTTCGTGTCGGTCGCGAAGGGGTGGGACCGGTTCCACCTGATCGGCGCGCTGACGTACCGCCTGCCGTTCGACACCGACGACGGGAACCAGGTGCTGATGTGGGACCTGCACGCGGACTACGAGATCGCGCCCGAGACGCTGCCCGGGTTTGCGCCGCTGGTGGAACTGCACGGCGTGCACTACCTGTCGGACGGGGAGCGTCTGCCGCTGAGCGTGGGCGGGCTGGACTACGCGAACTTCGGCTCGTCGGACGTGAGCGGGACGGCGGTGATCTGGGCGGGGTTCGGCGCCCGCTGGAAGTTGAACCCGCACATGACGGTGGGCGCGGTGTACGAGATCGGGTTGACGAACCACAGTTCGGACATCATGCGTGATCGCGTGACGGTGGACTTCGAGTTGCTGTGGTAACAAGCGTCCTGCGATGGCGCCGGGCCCGTGCCGCGTTGGCGCGGGCCTGTGCGCTGCGCCGAGGAAGGCAACAGGAATGAAGTCGGGGCCTGGAAAGGCCCCGCCCCAGAATCAACGCCGAGAGCGGAATGTGGAGAGCGCCGGACCGGAGGGCGCAGCGCGGCGAGGAGTCCGCGGGCGTCGTGATCAGGCGGGCTCGATGGTGACGGTGAGGCGTTTGCTCTGGAAGCGTTCCTGGTAGAGTTCGGCGGCCTCTTTGTGCGTGACGAGGACGAGCGCGACACCGGACTGGTGGGCTTCGAGCATGACTTCGAGGGCGCGGGTGCGCTGGAGGGGCGTGAGTTCGAGGATGGCCTGGACGACGTCCTCGAAGGAGTTGACGTCGTCGTTGTGCAGGAGGACCTTGAAGGGGGGGAGTTGGTCGACCTTGGGGCGGTCGGTCTGCGGGCGCGGGGCGGTGGCCGTGGCCCCGCCGGCGGGCTGTTCGGCGGGCTGGGGATCGGGGGGAGTCGCGGGGGTGCTCATACGCCGGTATCTTTAGCCCCTCGGAACGCGGCGTGCCGGCGCGGCACGGGCCTTCGCGCACGCTGTCGGTTCCGGTCGTGCGGGAGCACCGGATGGCGCAGGACGAGGTGTGCGGGCTGGCGATCGTGACGGGGGCGGGGCTGAACGCGGAGCGGCACGACCGCCCGCTGGCGTACGCGCTGCGGGAACGCATCGCCGAGGCCGCCCCGGAGATCGACGCGGTGGTGTGCGGGGACCTGCAGTACCTGAACGATGCGGGGCTGCGCGAGACGCCGACGATCAGCGTGGGCGGGCCGGCGGCGAACGCGCTCTCGGCGTATCTGATCGCGCGCCTGCCGAGCGTGCTGGCGGTGGACGGGGTGTACGCGGTGCTGATGGACGTGGACGCGATGCCGCCGCTGGCGTGCTGCTGGGGGCGTGATGCGGGCGCGACGGCGGCGGCGGTCGAGGGGTTCGCGGCGCGGCACCTGGGGGCGTTCATCGAGGCGTGCCGCGGGTAGCGGCTACTTGCCGACGCAGAACGACGCGAACACGCGGGCGAGCACGTCGTCGGGCGTCAGGCGCCCGGTGAGTTCGCCCAGCGCATCGAGCGAGGCCCGGAGTTCGCCGGCGATTTCCTCCGCGCTGTCGGGGCGCTCGTGCGCGAGCGCGAGGGTGTGATCGAGCGCGACGGCGGCGTCGCGCAGGGCGGCGCGATGACGCGGGAGGAGCGTGAGGAGGGGCGCGGCACGCACGCCGCAGAGGGTGCGGGAGATGGAGCGGGCGAGTTCGGGCAGGCCGCGCTGGTCGAGGGCGCTGACGGAGAGTGAAGGCGTGGAGGACGGGGCCTGGAAAGGCCCCGCCCCAGAAGGCAGGGAAGGCGTGGAAGCCGGGGCCTGGAAAGGCCCCGCCCCAGAAGGCAGGGAAGGTGTGGAGGACGGGGCCTGGAAAGGCCCCGCCCCAGAAGGCAGGGAAGGCGTGGAAGCCGGGGCCTGGAAAGGCCCCGCCCCAGAAGGCAGGGAAGGTGTGGAGGACGGGGCCTGGAAAGGCCCCGCCCCAGAAGGCAGGGAAGGCGTGGAAGCCGGGGCCTGGAATGGGGCCGGCCCACAAGGCGAGGAAGGCGGGGGAGGTTCCGTCGCGATCTGGTCGGCGAAGGTGCGGACGCGGAGGAGCGGCGCGTCGGTGGGGGGCGCGGCGGCGGGGTCGAAGCGTCCGGAGGGATCGCACCACAGCACGAGGTCGGCGTCGGCGAGCGCGTCGCGGGCGGCCTGCTGGGCGAGGGCGTCGACGCCCTGCGCGCCCGCGTCGAGCCCGGCGAGGTCGGCGAGGAGGATTCGCCCGGCGCCCGGCGCGAGGCGCGCGAGGTCGAGTGGCTCGACGAGCACGTCGCGCGTGGTGCCGGGCGCGGGGCCGGCGACGGCCCGCGTGCGGGCGAGGAGCGCGTTGAAGAGGGTGGACTTGCCGGCGTTGGGCGCGCCGGCGAGCACGACGAGCGGGTCTCCCTCGCGGATGTGCTCGCCCGTGCCGGCGCCCAGGCGCGTGCCGATGGCGTCGCGCACGGCGGCGACGCGCGCGCGCAGGGCGTCGGCGGAGATGGGGCGGACGTCCTCCTGGTCGGTGAAGTCGATGGCGGCCTCGACGAGCGCGAGCACAGCGACGAGTTCGTCGCGCCAGGCGCGGGCGTCGTCGCCGGCGCGCCCGTCGCGGAGCGCGCGGGCGGCGTCGAGTTCCTCGCGGGTGAGCGCGGCGATGCTCGCGGCGACGCCCTCGGCCTGGTCGAGCGTGAGTTTCCCGTGGAGGTACGCGCGGGCGGTGAACTCGCCGGGGCCCGCCCGGCGCACGCCGGGGTGCGCGCAGAGATGATCGAGCACGCGCTCGACCAGACGCGGGTTGCCGGGGATCAGGAGTTCGAGGACGTCTTCGCCCGTGTACGAGCGCGGGGCGGATGAGAACGCGGCGAGGACGGGGAGCGTGTGGGGCGGGAGGGCGAGGCGCGCGGGCGCGGCGCCGCGCGCGGACGGCGCGGGGGTGAGGAGTGCGCGGGCGAGGTCGGGCACGCCGGGCCCCGAGATGCGCAGGAGCGCGCGCGGGGCCCGCGCGGGCGGGCTGGCCCAGGCGGCGATGGTGTCGGCCAGAGAGGGCACGCCGGAAGTGTGGGCGCGCCGGATGCGCCGGGCGCGGCGGTCAGGCGTGGGGGTTCAGTCGTGGGGGTTCAGGGCTTGCGTTTGCCCGGGGGGCGTTTGGAATCGCGGAGGGCCTGCTGTTGGGCCTGCTTCTGGCGTTCTTCGATCTGGCGCTGGAGGCGGGCGAAGAAGCCCTCGCCCTGGGGGGTCTTGGCCTGGGCGCCGGCGCGTTTGGCGTTGCGGGCGGCCTTGATCTTGTCGAGGTCGAGCATGCCGTGCTTGTCCATGTGGGCACGGATCCACTTGCTTTCGAGGATGGCGAGGGTGGAGTTGGTGATGAAGTAGAGGGACAGGCCGCTGGGTGCGTTGTACATGAAGAGGGGGAACATGACGACCATCATCCACTTCATCATCTTCTGCTGGAGTTGCTGCTCTGGGGTGAGGGTGGCGCCGGTGGGTGGCGTGAGGTACTTCTGCTGGATGTAGAAGACGACGCCCAGGAGGAGGGGGAGGATGTTGATGGCGTCGATGGGCCCCAGGAGCGGGAGTTCGACGAGGGTGTGCCCGAAGTAGATGAAGCGGTCGGAGCGGGAGAGGTCGCCCAGGAACTGCCAGAAGGGGGAGGCGTCGGGCTGGAGCTGGAACAGGCCGTAGAACGCGGCCTGGTGGCGGAGTTCGACGGCGAAGTAGAGGGTGGCGTAGAGGGCGATCCAGATGGGGGTCTGGAGAAAGGCGGGGAGGCAGCCGAGGAATCCGGCGGGGGAGATGCCCTCTTCGCGCCAGAGGCGGGCGGTTTCTTCCTGGAGTTTCTTCGGGTCGCCGCGGAACTTCTCCTGGAGTTCCTTCTGCTTGGGGGCCATGCCCTGCATCTGCTTGCCGAAGATGGCCATGCGGATCTGGGACCATCGCGTGACGGGGTGGAGGCAGGTGCGGACGATGACGACGAGGAAGATGATGGCGAGGGACCAGTCGAGGAAGATGGAGTTGTGGAGGAAGAGGAGGAGGGAGACGAGCAGGCCGGTGATGGGGGCGAAGGTGCAGAAGGCGCACATGCCCCCGAAGTTGTAGACGATGAGCCCGGACAGCCCGAGCGCGCGGGGGAGTGGCTCGGCGGTCATGACGCCGCGGCTGAGGGGGCCGGCGAAGAAGCCCAGGTCGAGGGCGGCGCTGCTGCCCGCGGGGACGGTGACGGGCGCGCCGTCGAGACGGAGGGCGAGGATCTCGCGTCCCGGGCCGGCGTCGAGCACGACGCGGGCGACGGCGCCGACCCAGACGAGGCGCTTGTCGGGCGCGGGGGCGTCGGGATCGAAGAGCGCGGTGACGCCGGCGCCGAAGTAGCGGTTGGTCATGCCCGCCCACGAGAGTTCGGAGCCGGCGGAGGCGATGTCCTCGCTGGGCCAGAGCACCCTCTCGGGGAAGACGCCCGCGTCGGTGCGCGAGCCCAGGGCGGAGGAGTGCGGGGTGAGGGCGCGGTCGGCGACGACGGACTGGCGCGTGGGGTCGAGTTTCGGGGCGAGGAGGTAGCCGAAGCGGACGCGGCGCTTGTCCCCGCCGTAGTCGGAGAGGTCCTGGTCGAGATCGACGGGCCCGAGTTGGAAGAAGCGGACGACGAGCGCGGCGGCGGTGAGGTTCTCGACGCGCTGCTCGAGGCGGATGAGGTGGGAGTTGGGGTCGAGGTGGTAACGCCGGACGACGCGGAGGACGTGGCGGCCCTGGTCGTCGGCGATGCGGAGTTCGGCGGCGCCGGGCGCGTCGGGCAGGGGGCTCCAGACCGGGCCGGCGGCGCCGGCGGCCAGGAGCAGGGCCTGGGGGCGCTCGCCCGGGCGGGCGACTTCGATCTCTGTGGCGGCCAGGGGCGTGAGGACCTGGGTGACGCCGTTCCAGACGAGGGTCTGCTCGTGCTGGGCGAGGACGCGCGTGTCGTCGCGGATACCGACGTTGTGGTCGGCGAGGGCGATCTCGGCGACGCCCGCGCCGGTCATGGAGAAGCGGACGCGCATCGTGTACCCGCTGGCGGGGTCGATGGAGCCGAGTTCGCCCATGTCGCCGGTGCGCTCGGCGGGGAGCACGCGGAGCGTGCCCAGCGGGCCGGCGGTCTCGGGCGGGGGCGCGGGGATGGCGGGGGCGTCGGGGGTTGGCTGCGCGCCGGGCGCGGGGGCGAGAACAGTGCCCGGGGTGGCGGTCGTGCCGGGCGTTGCCTCCGCCGGGGCCGGGGCGGTCGTGCTTTGAGCGCTCTGCTTCTGCTGGGCCTTGGTGGTGTTGAGGAAGAACGCGAGCGCCACGCCGACGCCCAGCCCGACAACGATGAAGGGCACGAGGAGGCGGAGGAAGCGGTTGGGGGGTTGGGGCATGCGTGGGCTGAGTGAGGCGGGCGGTGCGAGTCGGGAGATCAACGGGCGCGGGCAGGGTAGGTGTCGCGCGGGGGCGTGTGCGGGGTGTGGAGGCTTTGGGGGTCGAAGGGCCGGGGGTGCGGGCGGCTAGCGCCCTTCGAAGAGGCGGTCGGCGAGCCAGTCGGGCAGTTGCGGGATGGCCTTGATCTTCGAGGCGGTCGCCTGCACGTCGTACTCGATGCGGACGAACTCGACGTGCGTCGGGTGGAGGACGACGTAACTGGCGCGGGGGTCAAAGTCGCGCGGCTGGCCGACGCTGCCCACGTTGATCACGGCCTTCTCGCCCTCGACGAACTTGTACCCGCCCTCGCCCAGTTCGGCGGGGGGATAGAAATCGGGCTCGTCGGTGAAGACGCCCGGGACGTGCGTGTGTCCGACGAAGCAGACCCGCTGCACGCGGTCGAAGATGCTCTCGAGTTTGTCGGGGGAGTTGACGGCGTCGTCGGGGAAGATGTACTCGTTGATGGGGCGCCGGGGCGAGCCGTGCACCGCGAGCAGAGGCATCCCCGCCTTGTCGTTCTCGGGGGAGATCGGCTCGGCGCCGTTGGGGCCGATGCGCTCGACCACGCGGACCTTGAGGCGGTTGAGGAAGTCGTAGCGCTGGGCGCGGAGGGCGGGGTCGGGCTCCTTGTCGAACTGCTCGCGGGTCCAGAAGGCGGCGGACTCGGCGCCGGGGTTGAAGTTGGTGGGCTCGTAGAGCACGCCGTAGTCGTGGTTGCCCATGAGGGCCCAGGCGCAGCGCGTGCGGACGAGGTCGACGCACTCGAGCGGGTCGGGCCCGTAGCCGACGGTGTCGCCCAGGCAAAGGACGCGGGTGATCCCCCGGCGCTCGATGTCGGCGAGGACGGCCTTGAGGGCCGGGGCGTTGGCGTGAACGTCGCTGATGACCGCGGTGGGCACGTCGGGGCACCTTGGGAGTGAGCCGGGATGCTAGGGACATTCCGGCGTCCGGGCGATGCCCCGGGCGAGTGCCCTAGCGGCGTCGGCGTCCCGAGAGGAGCGTGCCCAGCCCGAGGAGGGCGAGGGCCCCCGGCGCGGGGATGAAGCCTGAGGTGGAGGCGTCGTCGAAGAAGTTCTTGCCGCCCACGCCCAGGTGGACGGCGTCCTCGAGTTGCCAGCGGACGGTGGTGAAGTTGGTCATGGCGGCGCCCATGCCCGTGCCCGGGACGACGATGGTGTTCCATGTGGCGGAGGCGTCGTCGTAGAAGTCGAGGGAGAAGGTGTCGTTGGTGAGGTCGAGGGAGACGCGCATGCCGTTCCAGAGGCTGGGCGAGGCGTTCCAGGAGGTGTAGTTCCAGGGGCTGCTGGGCCCGTCGCGCCAGGCGATCTGGTTGTCTCGGGAATAGCCCCACTGGGCGCCGATGTTGCCGAACTGGTCGAGGAAGGACATGGTGAACTTGTCCTGGCGGGGCATGCCGGGCTGCCAGGGCGAGTCGGGGTCGGACATGAAGTAGATCTGGAAGCCGACGGTGCCGGCGGTCTGCGTGCTGGCGACGAAGCCGCCGGTGTCGTAGATGTCGAGGTCGTAGTCGTACGCGACGGGCCCGGAGCCGGCGGGCATGTCGTTGCGGATGGCGAGGTTGTTGCCGTCGTTGTTGCGCCCGGGGAAGTGGGCGCCGACGAGGTAGGCGGGCACGCCGGTGGGGTGCGAGGTGGGGTAGGGCGGCGCGCCGCCGAGGGTGGCGGTGCGGGCGGCGGAGTTGGTGAAGAACCCGCCGGCGTTGCTGACGAGGCGCCAGCGGCCGGAGTCTGGGGCGATGAACGTGGGGCCGCTGCCACCGCCGGAGTTCGGGCCGTAGGCCCCGGCGTTGTAGTAGGTCACGTCGGCCCAGTTGTACCCGCCGGAGAAGACGCTGAGGGAGTAGCCGTCGTTGGGCCCGAAGGACCCAAGACCGGCGAAAGCCGGTGCGGCACCGGCGCAGCCCGCAAGAAGCACGAAGCGCGCGCAACGACGACCGAACAGCGTGGACATGGCTCTCTCTCCCGACCTCGGGTGTCGGCACACGCCTGTTCCCGGGGCGCTGCGGAGACTACGGGAAAGCCGTGGTTTGTCAAGATGGCGTGAAGCGCGACGGCGTGCAAGGGGTCGAGAACCACCTGATTATGGGAATCAGGGTCGTGTACGGTGTGCATGCTGCCAGACGGGCAGTGGGATTGGTCGAGATGACACGGGGCAGGGTCCGAGGTGGGCGGCGTGCGAAGAAATGGGCGGTGCGCGCAGGGGCTGATCGGCACGCGGCTTGCCGCACGAGGGGGTGTCGCGTGGCCGCGAAGTTGTGATGCGGCGCGGGCGACGGGTCGATAGGCAGGGGCGACGTTCGCGCGGGTCTACCATGCGCGCGACGAGCGTGAAAGCGCGGAAGGGAAGCAGCAGCATGCCGGCAGCCAGCGTCACGTACCAGCGCACGCGGGAGATGACGATCGACGAACTCCTGCTCGAGAATCGGATCGTCTTTCTGATCGGGGAGATCAACCAGGGCTCGGCGGCCCGGGTGATGATGCAGATGCTCTACCTGGACAACACGGGTCGGGGCAAGGACATCAACTTCTACATCAACTCGCCGGGCGGGGCGGTGGACGACACGCTGGCGATCTACGACACGATGCGGTTTCTGGGCTCGCCGATCTCGACGTACTGCCTGGGGCGTGCGTACAGCGGCGCGGCGGTGCTGCTGACGGCGGGGGCGAAGGGGCGTCGGTACATGCTCCCGCACGCGAAGGTGATGATCCACCAGCCGTACGGGGGCGTGACGGGCCAGGCCGAGGACATCCGCATCCAGGCCGAGCAGATCCTGAAGTCGAAGGCCGAGCTGAACCGGATCCTGGCGTCGTGCACGGGCCAGCCGGTGGAGAACATCCATCGGGACAGCGAGCGGGACAAGTACTTCACGGCGGAGGAAGCGGTGAAGTACGGGCTGGCGGACGAGGTGCTGACCGAGCCGCAGAAGGGCGGCCCGAACGTGCTCCCGGGCGTGCGGTAGAGAACGAACGACGAGACAGACCCCGGCCGGCGACGGTCGGCAAGGCGAGGAAGCCATGTCCGGATACCTGGTCCCCATCGTGATCGAGAAGTCGGCCAAGGGCGAGCGCGCGTACGACATCTACTCGCGCCTGCTGAAGGACCGGATCGTGTTCCTGGGCGGCCCGGTGGGCGACGAGATCGCCAACCTGATCGTCGCGCAGATGCTGTTCCTGGCGAACGAGGACCCGAAGAACGACATCCACCTGTACGTGAACTCGCCGGGCGGTTCGGTGTCGGCGGGGCTGTCGATCATCGACACGATGCGCTTCGTGCAGTGCGACGTGTCGACGTACATCATGGGGCAGGCGGCGTCGATGGGCTCGGTGATCGCGGCGTGCGGGACCAAGGGCAAGCGGTACACGCTGCCCAACGCGCGGAACCTGATGCACCAGCCCCTGCTGGGCGGGGTGATGGAGGGGCAGGCGACCGACATCGAGATCGAGGCGCGCGAGATGCTGCGGATCCGCGACCGCCTGTACCGCATCTACGCCGACGCGACGGGCCAGACGATCGACCGCATCGCGCTGGACTGCGACCGGAACAAGTGGCTCGACGAGCGCGAGATGCTCGACTACGGGCTGGTCGACAAGGTGCTCACGCGCATGCCGACCATCCGCACGACGGCGCAGCCCGATTCCGACGGCTGATCGCCATCGGGCGACTACGCTTGCGGTCATGAACGCCCGATCACAGGCACGGCAGGGTGCAACACGCAACGACGGCGGCCTGCGACGGCTCGCGCCCGTGGCGGCGGCGGTGCTGGCGGGCGTGGGCGCCCTCGGCGGGTGCACCGTCGGCGGGCAGCGGTCGGTGAGCGCCGAGAACGACCGCCTGCGCCGCGAGATCATCGCGCTGCAGGACCAGGTCGCGACGCTTCGGGGCGAACAGGCGGAACTGCGCATCAAACTCGGCGAGGCGACGCGGGCGGGCGTGCTGCTGCAGGACGCCGAGGCGCTGGCGGCCCTGCCGGTGTGCGTGGGCGTGGGGATCGACAGCGGCTCGGGCCCGGCGCCGTTCGACGCGCAGCCGGGGCGGGTGGTGGTGTCGTTCGTGCCGGTCGACGGGCGCGGGCGGTTCGTGCAGGTGGCGGGGACGGCCCGGGCCGAGGTGCTGGCGCTCCCCGCGGGCGTCGAGCCCGGCGCGAGCGGGGAGCCCCGGCGCGTGGGCGTGGTGACGCTCTCGCCCGCGCAGGTGCGCGACGCGTACCGCGACGGGTTCGGCGGGGCGCGGTACGAGGTGGACGTGTTGGCGGATCCCGAGGCGGTGCGCGGTCGGACGCTCGTGCTGCGGGTGGAACTGGCCGACGCTCTCACGAAGCGCGTGCACGTGGGCGAGCGCATCGTGCGGGTGCGGGAATAAGGGTCGCATGGCGCCCGACCGGGAATCGCCGGGTGACGAGGCGCGGGCGGACCTCGCGGACGTGGCGGCCCGGGCCGGCGCGGGCGATCACGACGCATTCCGCACGCTGCACGATCGGTTCGATCCCGGGCTGCGCCGGCTGCTGGGCAAGCGCACGCAGGACCGGACGCTGATCGACGAGGTATGCCAGCGGACGTGGGCGGCGGCGTGGGAGGCGTGCCGCGCGGGGCGCTACGACGCGACGCGCTCGGCGTTCTCGACGTTTGTGTACGCGATCGCGCACCACATGTGGCTGCGCCACCTGCGGGCGGCGGGGCGGGCGCCCGGGCATCTGGCGGACCACGCGGCCGCGGGCGCGGGCACCGACGCGCTGCACCTGGCGGGGGCGGTCGAGTGCGTCCGCGAGGCTCTGGACGGGCGCGCGGGCGACCTGACCGAGCAGGAGCGGTGGGTGCTGCGCCTGGCGGGCGAGGGCGGGACGGACCGAACGATCGCCGAGCGCCTGGGGGTGTCGCCCAGCACGGCCCACCAGGCCCGAAAATCAGCCCTGCGGAAGTTGGAACGCCTGCTGGCCCGGCGCGGGTTTCGGGAGGATTCGGGCGAGCGCACGGGGGACGCCGGGGAAGAACCCTGAGGTGACTCCGATGCGCGACGAACGACTCCTGGAACTGGTCTCCCACGCGGTGCAGGCCGAGGCGCTCGAGCGTTCGGCGCATGAAATCGGCGAGGCGCCCGAGGCGATCCCGATGATCCGGGTGCGGGTGGAGCCGCCCCGCGAGGCGACGTGGTTCAAGCCCCTGGCCGCCGGGCTGGCGGCGGCGGCGGCGATCGCGGTGGGGGTGCTCTGGCCATCGGGTTCGCCCCAGCCGGTGGCGCCGGTCGGGCCCGGGCCGGTCGCGGGGACGACGGACGCGGCGCCGGCGGTCGAGCACGCGCCCGAGGTTCGCATCGCGCGATCGGAGCGCGGCGCGGGATCGGCGGCGGTGCTGCTCGCGGTCTTCCGCCACGCGGACTCGCGCTGCGACTGCGTGGTGTGGGAGCCCGACGCCTTCGGCGGGCAGACGATCGACGAGTTGGACGCGAGCGAGTTGATCGAGGCCGCGTGGCGGCACCGGTGCGCCGAGACGGGCGACCTGATGCTCGTGATGGCGCTGGACGGCCCGCGCGAGTTGCTCCCGCGTACCGCGGAAGAGGCGATCGCGCTGGCGGCGTGCCTGAGCGCCGAGGAGTGCGGCCCGGAGCCGGCGTGCTACGAGACGCACGCGCCGTCGTGCCTGGCCCCGGGCGTTGTGCTCATCGCCGAGACGCTCGCGCTGGCGAAGTAAGGCACGTTCACGCGTCCCGGCCCGCGGCGGGCGACCTCAGACCGTCCGGGTGCGGAGCCAGCGGAGCGTGGCGGCGAGGGCCGGATCGCGCTCGTCGTAGCGCATCGCGCCCAGGTCGGTGCCGTCGTCGCGGAACTTGCGGTCCCAGAGCACCACGCCGTCGAAGAGGCGGGCGGTCTCGTTGAGCATGATCTCGGCGAGGTCGTCGCCGATGTAGCGCGACCAGTGGCGCCCCTGCTCGCCCCGCGTGCGGAGCCAGACCACGCCCAGCGTCGGGCGGTTCCCCGCGTGACGCCGGACCTCGGCGGCGTTGACTTCGATCAGCGCGCGGAGGTCGGCCTCGTAGGTCTCGCGGATGGGCTTCTCGGGGCGCTTGAAGAAGTAGAGTTCGACCGCGACCATCGCCAGGTGCGGGAGGATCAGGGGCATGGTGAGGTCGTTGGCGGCACGCCACTTTTCCAGGCGCTTGGTGTCGTTCCACACGGCGCCGGCCTGCTCGACCAGCGGGCAGGGCCCGAAGCAGTCGCTGTTGCGGATGTCCGGGCGGAGGCGCCGGATCACGCGGTGCAGTTCGATCCGCTGGTCGATCTGGCGGAGCACGCGCTCGCGGGGATAGACCATCGGGTTGTCCTCGAGGCACTCCTCGTCGACGATGACGACGCTGTCGAGGGGCAGGCCCCGGACCCAGTTCTCCCAGCGGGCGGCGTCGTAGGGGGCGCAGGAGATCGTGTCGCTCGTGCGCCACTGGCGGTCGGGCATGTACGCCCGGCGCGTGCCGGGGATGATCCCCCCGGGCTTGTCGGTCCAGAGCGTGCAGTCGTACACGGGCTTGAGCGCGGGACGACCCGGCGCGGGGGGAGGAACAGGCGGTGGCGGCGCGGGCGGGTTGGAGGACGGGTAGCCCAGGCGCGGCGTGCAGGCCCCGGCGGCGAGGGCCGCCATGCCCACGCCCAGCGTGCGCAACGCGCGCCGACGCTCGGGGTCGCTGGGACTGTTCCCGACGGTGTGGTGTGGCGCGGTCATGTGCGGGTTCCGTGGGGGGAGCGATCTCCGGTGGGGCGCGGGCTGTGGTGGGGATGGGCGCACGCCGCCGGGAGATGGTACAGGCAAGTGCCCGGCGGGGTTCGCCCCGTACTATCGGCGGCATGAACATCATCGTGCTTCAGCACAGCGACCACGGGCACGCCGGACGACTGGCGGCGACTCTCCGCGACCACGGCTTCCGGCTCGACACGCGCCGTCCCGACCTGCACCCGGTCGGGTCGCGGAGCGGGCTGCCGGGCGACCTGGACAACGTGCACGGGCTGGTCGTGCTCGGCGGGCCGCAGATGGTGACGGACATCGGGAAGTACGCGTGGATGGAGCGTGAGGCGGCGTACATCGCCGCGGCGCACGCGCGGGGGATCGCGATCATCGGGGTCTGCCTGGGGGCGCAGTTGATCGCGCACGCGCTGGGGGGCACGGTGGCCCCCGGCGCGAAGCCGATGCTGGGGATGTACCCGCTGACGATCAACACGACGGGGCAGACCGAGCCGCTGCTCGCGGGCGTGTCGTGGAACAGCCCGCAGTTCTTCACGTGCTCGCAGGAGGTCAAGGCCCTTCCCCCGGGGGCGACGCTGCTGGCGTCGGCGCCGGGGAAGGTGAACGCGATGTTCAAGGTCGGGCTGCGGACGTTCGCGAGCATGGCGCACTTCGAGTGCGACCGGGGGATGCTCGACGCGTTCCTGACGGAGGGGCGCGGGCTGCTGCCCGGCGCGGGGCTGGCCGAGGGCGAGGTCCGCGTGCAGTTCGACCAGCAGTACGAGACGTACGCGCGCCTGTCGGACCGGCTGTGCGTGAACCTGGCGACGCTGCTGTTCCCGGCGTCGCGCCTGCTGGCGGTGTGAGCGGGGGCGAAGTGATCGAGGAGACGCGTGCCGACGCTGCGCATTCCGACGCCCGCCGACTTCGACCTGCCGCGTGACTGCTGCTCGTACGGGTATTTCCTTCTCGCGCCGAACCACTGGGTGGTGAAGGACCGGGCGCTGGTGCGTCCGCTGCGATTGTCCTCGGGGGTGGTCGGGGTGCGCCTGACGCAGGCGGGCGGCCCGGGCACGCCCCTGCGGGCGGACCTGACGCGCACGCTCGACGCGGGCGGGCGGCGCGAACTGCTGGCGCAGGTCACGCGGATGCTCCGGCTCGACGAGGACGAACACACCATCCGCGCGTTCCACGCTCTCGACCCGCGCTGGCGCGCCAGCGGGCGCGGACGCCTGTTCCGCTCGCCCACGCTCTTCGAGGACGTGGTGAAGACGGTGACGAGTTGCAACGTGACGTGGCCCGGCACGGTGCAGATGAACCGGCGGCTGTGTGAGGTGCTGGGCGAGGTGCTGGACGATCCGGGGCCGGCGGGCACGGACGCGCGGGTGGTGGCGCGGACGTTCCCCGAGGCGCGCCGGCTGGCGCGGGCGCGCGTGCAGACGCTGCGGGCGCGATGCCGCGTGGGCTATCGCGACGCGCGCCTGGTGGAGTTGGCGCGCCTGTTCACCACGCCCCGGGCGAAGGGGGGCGTGGAGGCGGCGTGGTTCGAGAACCCGCGGACGCCCGACGACGCGCTGCACGAGGCGCTGCTGGAGTTGCCGGGCGTGGGGCCCTACGCCGCGGCGAACATTCTTCAGTTGCTCGGGCGGTACAACCGCCTGCCGCTGGACACCGAGAGCGTGCGTCACGGGCGGACGGTGCTGGGCTTCGGCGGGACGTCCGCGCAGGTGATGCGTCGGGTGCAGGCGCACTTCGCGCCCTTCGGGGCGCAGGCGTTCCGCAGTTACTGGTTCGAGATGTGGGAGACGTACGAAGCACGCCACGGCAAGGCGTGGACGTGGGAGCGCGACAGCACGGGCAAGTTGTTCACCGCGGCCCACCTGAACGCGACGACCCCGCGCGCGCAGGGCGAGAACCCGGGCGCCGCGGCGCGGGCGGTGCGACGGCCCGGCACAACCGGGCGTGCGGCACGGACGAAGAAAGAGACAGGCCGGGCGTGAACCCGGCCTGCCCCCGAGTGTCCGGGCAGTCCCCCCTCTGAGACATGCGCCGGTGCAACTGGTGTGCGTGGATCACGAGGATCGACGACGCCGAAGGACCATCAGCCCGCCCAGCCCGGCCAGTGCCGCGGCCCCGGGCGCGGGCACCTGCGTCAGCACGCGGACCTGCGAGATCTCGACCACGGGGCTGAAGTCGTTGAAGGTGAAGTGCAGGTAGTTGCCGTTGATCATGATGTTCGACCCGTTGGCGAGCGACGTGCCCCGCCCGCCCTGCCCGGTGGGGTAGAGCGTGCCCCCCGCGCCAAGCCAGTCGCTGGTGTTCAGCGGCCCGTCGTTGAAGATGACCCCGACGATCGGGTTGTTGAACCAGATGTCGCCGCTGACGAGGAACGTCGAGGCGTGGGTGAAGTGGATGAAGTGGCTGTCGACGACGCCGGTGACGAACCCGGGCGTGGGGCCCGAGGAGTTCGACGGGTTGACGGTCATGTCGCAGAAGATTCCCGCGACCTGCACGCCCTGCTGTTCGTCCCACGCCTGCGCCATGGGGCCCAGGAGGGTGGGGAAGTTCGCGAGTGCGGGCGGGGCGATCTGCTGGCAGCCCAGGGCGGTTGCTTGGATCGACGCGAGGGCGGGGGTGGTGAGCAGGCAGGCGAGCAGGCAGGCAGACTTCTTCACGACGGATGTCCTTCGGTGCGGCGCCCGTTGGCGCGGTGAGGGGGAGCGAGGCGAAGCGTGCGGGAGTGAGGCGTGATGTGAGACGGGCTGCGGAGTAGTGGATTGATTCAGGACCGCCGCCGCCGAACGATCAGCAGACCGCCCAGCCCGGCGAGGGCCGCGGCCCCGGGCGCGGGCACCTGCGTGTACACGCGGATCTGGGTCATGTCGATCGCGCCGGGGACGACGGGGATGTCGAAGCGGAGCATGTTGCCGACGATGCTCACGACGCCGAACTGCATGCCGCGGAAGGGCTGGCCGGTGGGGTACGCCGTGCCGAAGGCGCCGACGACGGGGTCGGAGACATCGAGGAAGAGGTCGTCGTAGGCGACGCCGATGATCGGGTTGTTGAAGATGACGCCGCCGATGGTGGGCATGCCGGTGTTGTTGGAGATGTGGATGAAGTGGCTGTCGACGAAGCCGAAGACCGGACCGGGCGTGGGCGTGGTGGAGTTCGACGGGTTCACCGTCATGTCGCAGGGCAGCCCCGAGACCGAGACGCCCTGCTGCTCGTCCCAGACGAAGGCGTTGGGCCCGAAGAGCGGCGGCGAGTTGGCGATCGGCGGGTTGCCCACCAGGGTCGCCGCGCCGAAGACGCTGACGACGGCGGCGGACGCGGCGGGGGCGAGCAGGGCGGACGCGGCGAGCACGAGCATGGACGGACGCATCGGTCTTCTCCTGTGGGCCGGGGGTGTGTGTGTCCCGGCAGGAGTGAGAGCGACAACGCCCGCGGACGCTCACGCGGGTTCATCAGGTTTTTGTGATCGCGCGGGGCGGGCGCTCCGGGGCCTACCGGCGGGCGCCGGCCGGGCGGACGACCGGCTCGACGATGCGGTCGTCGGCGGCGTAGTCCTGCAGGGCCGCGACGTCCCACCCGCGGGCGCGGGTCGCCTCGATCGCCCGAGCGGCGGCGGCGGCGGCGGTGGTCGTCGAGATCATCGGGACGTTGAGGCGCACGGCGGTGGAGCGGATGCGCCCCTCGTCGGTCTTCCAGCCCGTGCGGGTCGGCGTGTTGATGACCAGCGCGATCTGCCCGTTGTGCATGAGGTCCAGCACGTTGGGGCGCGCGCCCGTCGCGATCTTCTGGAGGACCGAGACCGGCACGCCCCGCGCCTGGAGGTGGCCGGCCGTGCCGTCGGTCGCGTAGACCGTGAAGCCCTGGGCGATCAGGATGCGCACCGGCTCGACGATCGAATCGCGGTCCTGCTCGCGCACCGAGACGAACACGGCCCCCTTCGCCGGGTCGGTGGGCAGGCGCTGGCCCGCGGCCATCTGGCTCTTGGCGAACGCGATGGGCAGGCTCGCGTCGATGCCCATCACCTCGCCCGTGCTCCGCATCTCGGGCCCGAGCACTACGTCGACCCCCGGGAACTTCGAGAACGGGAAGACCGATTCCTTCACCGCCCAGCAGCGGGGCTCGCCCGCGCGGCGCGCGGGGACGTGCGAATCGTCCAGGCGATCGCCCATCATGCACTTGGCGGCGATGGCCGGCCAGGGCGTGTGCGTCACCTTGCTCACGAAGGGGACGGTGCGGCTTGCGCGGGGATTGACCTCGAGCACGTAGACCTCGCCGTCTTTCACGGCCAGTTGCAGGTTCATCAGCCCGCAGACGCGGAGTTCGCGGGCCATGTCCTTCGCGAGGGCTTCGATGCGCGCGACGATCGCGCCGGGGAGCGAGGCCGGGGGCAGGGTGCAGGCGGAGTCGCCCGAGTGGATGCCGGCGTGCTCGATCTGCTCCATGACGCCGCAGACGATCGCGCGCCCGTCGGGGGAGCCCTCGCGGAAGTCGGCGACGACGTCGACGTCGACCTCGGTGGCGCCTTGCAGGAACTTGTCGATGAGGACGGGCGCCTCGTCCATGCCGCTGGATTCGAGGGCGGTGGTGATGAAGTTGCGCAGGGCGTTCTCGTCGGGGCAGATCTCCATGCCCCGCCCGCCCAGGACATAGGAAGGGCGCAGGAGCACCGGGTAGCCGATGCGCTGGGCCTCGCGGAGGGCCTCGTCGAGCGAGTGGGCCATGCCCGCGGGCGGGCGCGAGAGCCCCAGGCGCGAGAGGACCTCGTCGAAGCGTTTGCGGTCCTCGGCGCGGTCGATGGAATCCAGGCTCGTGCCGATGATCGGCACGCCCGCGGCGGCGAGCCCCTTCGCGAGGTTCAGGGGCGTCTGCCCGCCGAACTGGACGATGACGCCCCGGACCAGCCCGGACGCCGCGGCGCCGGCGGGCGCACGGTTCAGGCGTTCGATGATGTTCAGCGTGTCCTCGAGCGTGAGGGGCTCGAAGAAGAGCAGGTCGCTCGTGTCGTAGTCGGTCGAGACCGTCTCGGGGTTGCAGTTCACCATCACGCTCTCGAGCCCGAGGTCGCGGGCGGCGAAGGCGGCGTGGCAGCAGCAGTAGTCGAACTCGATCCCCTGGCCCACGCGGTTGGGCCCGCCCCCGAGGATCACGACCTTCGTGCGGGGCGTGACGCGGATCTCGTCGTCGGCTGAGCCGGCGGGCGATCCGCCCTTGGGGGGTGCGGCGTTCAGCACTCCGGAAGTGGATCTCTCGTACGTGCTGTAGTAGTACGGGGTGACGGCCTCGAACTCGGCGGCGCAGGTGTCGACGAGTTTGAAGACCGGCGCGACGCCCAGCGCCTCGCGCCGGCGACGGACGGCGAGGATGGAGTCGGCGGTGAGCCGCCCGAGGTAGAGGTTCGCGAGTTGGGCGTCGCTGTAGCCGAGCTGCTTGGCGCGGAAGAGGACCTCCGCGGGGACGTCGTCGAGGGACTTGAAGTCGCAGAGGACGTCCTCGAACTCGACGAGTTCGCGGATCTGTTCGAGGAAGAACGGGTCGATGCGCGTGAGGGCGTGGATGCGCTGGGTCGTCCAGCCCATCTTGTACGCGTAGCGGACGTAGTAGAGGCGTCCCTGGCTGGGGACGCTGAGTTTCCGCGAGAGTTTGTCGTGGGGGATGGGCCACTCGATGGGCTGCCCGTCGGCGGTGCGCAGCCCCGTTGGGCTCTGCGGCCCGTCGCCCGGGGCGGCGGGGGGTGTGGCGGCGGGCCCGCCCATGACGTCGAGCACGAGTTGGTCGTGCTCGATGGCGCGCATGGCGGCCAGCCACTTGTCGTTGCGATCAAGCCCCAGCCCGAAGCGCTTGACGTCGAGCGAGCGCAGGGCCTTCTGGAAACTCTCCTTGAAGGTGCGCCCGATGGCCATGACCTCGCCGACGGACTTCATCTGCGTCGTGAGCGTCTCGTCGGCCTCGGGGAACTTCTCGAACGTCCAGCGGGGGATCTTCGTCACGACGTAATCGATCGCCGGCTCGAAGCACGCGCTCGTGGTGCCGGTGATGTCGTTCTTGAGTTCGTCGAGGGTGTAGCCGACGGCGAGGCGTGCGGCGATCTTCGCGATGGGGAAGCCCGTGGCCTTGCTCGCCAGGGCGCTGCTGCGCGAGACGCGCGGATTCATCTCGACAACGACCATCTCGAAGGGGCGCGTGCCGTCGGGGCGGGGCGCGGGGTCGGGGTTCACCGCGAACTGGACGTTGGAGCCGCCGGTCTCGACGCCCACGGCGCGCATGATGGCGAAGGCGGCGTCGCGCATCGCCTGGTATTCCTTGTCGGTGAGCGTGAGGATGGGCGCGACGGTGATGGAGTCGCCCGTGTGGACGCCCATGGGGTCGATGTTCTCGATGCCGCAGACGATGATGCAGTTGTCCTTGCGGTCGCGGACGACTTCGAGTTCGTACTCCTTCCATCCGATGACGGACTGGTCGATCTGGACCTGGCGGATCATCGAGGCGGCGAGCCCGCGCTGCACGATGTCGCGGAACTCCTCGCGGTTGTAGGCGATGCCCCCGCCCGAGCCGCCCAGCGTGAACGCCGGGCGGATGATCGCGGGCAGGCCGATCTCGCGGAGGAAGTCCTCGGCCTCTTCGATGGTCGTGACGGTCTTGGCCTTGGGCATGGCGAGCCCGAGCCCGGTGACGATGTCCTTGAAGGTCTGGCGGTCTTCGGCGCGGTGGATGACCTCGCGGTTGGCGCCGATCATCTCGACGCCGAACTCGCGGAGCGTGCCGTCGTCCCAGAGCGCGCAGGCGCAGTTCAGGGCGGTCTGCCCGCCCAGGGTGGGGAGGATGGCGTCGATGCGCGTGCCCCGGGCGGCTTCCTTGGCGATGATCTTGCGGACGGCCTCGGGGGTGATGGGCTCGATATAGGTGCGGTCGCTGAACTGCGGATCGGTCATGATCGTCGCCGGGTTGCTGTTGACCAGGACGATCCGGTAGCCCTCGTTCTTGAGGGCCTTGCAGGCCTGGGTGCCGGAGTAGTCGAACTCGCAGCCCTGGCCGATGACGATGGGCCCCGAGCCGAGGACGAGGATGGTGTGGATGTCGGTGCGTTTGGGCATCGCGGGAGAGGGCTCCTGGCGCCGGCGTGCTGGGCGCAAACTCGGAGACGGTAGACCCCGCCCGGGGCGGCGTCTTGGAAGGGACACGTTTTTGCGCGCATTCGTGTCACTTGCGCCCCCCGCGCCGTGGTAGGCTGGGGCGATGCGGAGGACGCGAATGAACCGGAGCGGCGTGGCGTGGGTGGCGGGGGCGCTCGGCGCGGTCTGGTGGATGGTCGGGTGCGGGGTGAGCACCGCGAGCCGCGACCGGGGCGAGTTGCGCGAGGTGGGCCTGCCGGCGGAGGAGGCGATGGAGGCCGCCGCGGGCGTGCTGGGCACGCAGGGGTATCAGTTGGAGCGGGTGACGCCTGAGATCCTGACGGCGCGGGTGCGCGAGGACAACGCCGGGGCGCGGGTGGCGTCGACGGCGACGGGTGCGGCGGTGGGCGGGACGGCGGCGGCCGCAGGGGCCGGGCCGATCGGGAGCATCCTGCTCGGGCTGGGGTCGAGCATGGCGATCAATCGCGGGCCGCGCGAGGCGCACATCACGGTGCAGGTCGAGCCGCTGGACCCCGTGGCGTCGGCGATGCGTGCGACGGCGGTGGTGAACGGGCGGATCACGCCCGGGTGGAAGCCGCTGGCGCAGTTCTGGGCCGACCTGGGCGAGCGGGCGCCCGTGGGCCCGCCGACGGAGCGCGTGCGGACGGCGCTTCCGGCGCGGGACATCAAGCCCGCGAAGTGACGCGCGGGCCGGCGGGCGGTCAGGTCGTGCGGAACAGGCGGCACGCGGCGTTCACGAGCGCGATGTGCGAGTACGCCTGCGGGTAGTTGCCCAGCGGGATTCCCGTCACGTGGTCGCGTTCTTCGCTGTAGAGCCCCAGGGGCCCGGCCTGCTGGGCGTAGCGCTCGAAGAGGTCGCGGGCGCGCTCGTGCTCGCCGATGAGGTGGAGCGATTCGATGAGCCAGCCGGTGCAGAGGTGGAAGACGCCCTCGACCCCGGGCAGGCCGTCCTCGTAGACGTAGCGCATCAGCCCGTCGCCGCGCCGGAGGTCGCGCTCGATGACGCGGACGGTGGAGAGGAAGCGCGGGTCTTCGGGTGCGACAAGCCCGGTGAGCCCGGTGAGGAGGCAGGCGGCGTCGAGTTCGTCCGAGCCGTAGGCGGCGGTGAAGGCGCCGACGCGCTCGTTGAACCCGTGGGTGAGGACGTCCTCGCGGATGCGGTCGCGGAGGTCGTTCTCGTGGGGGCGCTGGGGCTCGCCCAGGGCCTTGCGGGCGGCGATGGCGCGGTCGATGGCGTGCCAGCAGATGGTGCGCGAGTGGACGTGATGGCGGAGCGGGCCGCGAACTTCCCAAATGCCGTTGTCGGGCTCGCTCCAGCGCCGGGCGACGGCGTCGACCATCGCGTCGAGCAGACGGGCGTGGTCGGGCGTGAGGGGCGCGCCCGCCTCGGCCATCAGGGCGATGAGGTCGGCGACGGGCCCGAAGACGTCGAGTTGGACCTGGTTGCCCGCGCCGTTGCCCACGCGCACCGGGCGGCTCTCGGCGTAGCCGGGCAGGTCGGAGATCTCGCCCTCGGCGCCGAGTTCGCTGCCGTTGACGGTGTAGAGCGGGCGCAGGCGCTCGGGGTGGTCGAGTTGGTCGACGACGCCCAGCAGCCAGTCGAGGAACTTCATCGCGTGCCCGGTGGAGCCCATCCGCACGAGGGACGCGGCGGACATGGCCCCGTCGCGCACCCAGCAGAAGCGGTAGTCCCAGTTGCGCACGCCGCCGAGTTGCTCGGGAAGGCTGGTGGTGCCCGCGGCGAGGATGGCGCCCGTGGGACCGTGGCAGAGGGCCTTGACGACCAGCCCGCTGCGCCGGATCAGCGGCTCGTGCGGGCCCGCGTAGCGCAGCGTGCCCGCCCAGCCGGTCCAGAACTGGCGCGTGGTCTGGCGGCGCACGGCCTCGGGCGTGGTGCTGGGCTGGGTCGAGGTCGAGCCGATGCGCAGTTCGAGGGTCAGGCCCTGCTCGGGAATCTCGACCTCGGCGTGGGCCGAGTGGTGCCCGCCCTCGGGCTCGATGCGCCACTCGACGCCCGGCGCGCGGAGGGAGATCGGGTCGGCCCCGCCCTCGACGACGAGCCCGTGCTCGGCGACGCGCAGGCGCGTGGGCCCGCGCCCGAAGTCCAGACGCGGCGCGAAGTGGATCCGCGCCCGCCCGCGCCCCTCGATGTGGCGGATCAGGTCGCTGCGACCGGCCCGCTGGAAGGCACGCCCGCCCGTGCAGTCGAGGTAGTCGGTGATGGTGAGGGGCCCGCGGCGCGTGCGGGCGAGGAACGAGTCGCCGTCGTAGGCCTGGGTGGGCGGGGCGTCGTCGGCGGCGGGGAAGACCTCGAAGGTGCCGCCGCGCGGGCCCGAGACGATGGCGCTGAAGATCGGCGGCGAGTCGGCGCGCGGCGCGCCCAGCCACGCGACGTTGCCCGTGGGGTCGAGGAGGGCGATGGAGCGCTGATCGGAGAGGAGGACGTGCGCGTCGATGGGATGCGCGGGGCAGGCGGCCAGTTCGCGGCGCCGGGCTTCGAGCAGTTCGGCGAGAAGGTCGGCGACGCCCCGGACGCCCAGGACGCAGGCGCTGGCGAGGGTCTCGCCCGAGCCGACCTTGACGGAGAGGTGGGGCGGGGCGAGCGTGGCGAAGGCGTCCTCGTCGGTGCGATCATCGCCGGCGAAGAAGACGCCCGTGGCGGCGAACTGGCGCCGGAGGCGCGTGAGGGCGGTGCCCTTGTCGGCGCGGATGGCGGGGAACTCGACGACGAAGTGCCCCTCGCGGAGGGGCTCGGCGCCGATGACGCGGGCGAGGTCGCGCGCGTGGGCGAGGAAGGCCTCGTGGCGCGAGGGATCGACCTGGCGGTAGTGGACGGCCGGCCCCGCGGGCTTCTGCTCGAGGTAGACGCCCGGGAAGGCGGATTCGAGCGGGGCGAGGGCGTCGAAGATCTCGACGGCACGGGCGTCGCGGAGCGCGGGCCCGTCGGAGGTTTCGGCGCCGTGCCCGCCGACAAGGGTGACGCCGTCGAGGTCGTGCAGGCGGGTGCGCAGGTCGGCGAGGCTCCGCCCGGAGATGATGGCGGCGTAGGTGCGAGGGAGCGCGGCGAGTTCGCGCAGGGGCCCGATGGCGAGATCGTCCGGGCGGGCGTCGTCGGGATGGTCGACGATCTCGGCGAGAGTGCCGTCGAAGTCGCACACGACGAGCAGGATCGGCGTGCGCGCGAGTGATGCGAGCGCGTCGTCGGTCGGCGGGGTCACGCGAGTGCCTCCATGTACTCTTTGGCCCAGTGGTGAACGTCGTGGCGTCGGACCATCATGCGGAGGATGGCCATGCGCTGGCGGGCGTCCTGGCGGCGCATCGAGAGGGCGTCGATGAGCGCGGCGCCGGTGCCGTCGAGGTCGCGCGGGTTGACCTGGAGCGCGCGGCGCATCTGGCGGGCGGCCCCGGCGAACTCGCTGAGCAGGAGCACGCCCCCCAGGTCCGGGCGCGCGGCGCAGAACTCCTTGGCGACCAGGTTCATCCCGTCGCGGAGCGGGGTGACCATCATGACGTCGGCGGCGCGGTAGTACGCCACGAGTTCCTCGCGCGAGAGGTTCCGCCGGAAGTAGTGCACCGCGACACGCCCGGGCTGGCTGTAGTCGCCGTTGATCCGCCCCACGGTCTGCTCGACGTGCGTGCGGAGGTCCGCGTACTCCTGCACGCTCTCGCGCGAGGGGACGGCGACCTGCACGAGCACGTGCTTCTCGGCGGTGATGCTCCGCCGCTCGAGCAGGTGCTCGAAGGTCTTGAGACGCAGGTCGATGCCCTTGGTGTAGTCCAGGCGGTCGACGCAGAGGATGATCTTGCGCCCGTCGAGTTGGCGCCGGATCTGCTTCGCCCGAGCGACGGTGTTCTGGTTTTCAGCGAGCGACTCGAACTCGTGGAAGTCGATCGAGATGGGGAACGAGCCCACGCGGACCTTGCGGCGTCCGACGTGCAGTTCGGTGTCGGTGCCCTCGAGGTCGAGGAATCGCCGGGCGAGGCGCGAGAAGTTCTGCGCGTCGCTGAAGGTCTGGAAGCCCACCAGGTCGGACCCGCACAGCCCGCGGAGGACCTCGGTCCGCCAGGGGAGCCACGCGAAGAGCTCTTCCGGCGGGAAGGGGATGTGCAGGAAGAACCCGATGCGCACGTCGGGGCGCAGGTCGCGGAGCATCGCGGGCACGAGTTGGAGATGGAAGTCCTGCACCCACACCAGGTCGTTCTGGCGGGCCGTGTTCGCGGCGGCGCGGGCGAAGCGCCGGTTGACTTCCACGTACGACCGCCACCAGTGACGCTGAAACTCGGGCGTGCGGATCGCGTCGTGGTAGAGGGGCCAGAGCGTGCGGTTGGAGAACCCGTGGTAGTAGTCGCGGATCTCGGCGTCGTTCATGGAGACGGGGCGGATGGAGATCCCGTCGTGGGTGAAGGGTCGGATGCCCTTGTCGGTCGAGCCCGTCCAGCCGACCCAGGCGCCCTTGCGCGCGCGGACGATGGGGAAGAGCGCGGTGACGAGCCCGCCGGGGCTGACCTCCCACCCGGCGCGGGTGTGGGCCAGCGGGAGGCGATTCGCCACGACGATGATGCGCCGGCTCGTGCCCATGGACCTCCGATCGTGGGAGTGTCATGCTAGCCGGGACGAGTGCCCGGAACGCGCCGGGGGACGGGGAATCGCCCGAGTGCTACGCCCGTGCATCGAGCAGGTTCATCGCGCGCGCAATCGCGATCTCAAGGTCCGGGCAGGCCAGGTGCCCGTCGCGCCAGGCCCCGGCCCGGTCCAGACGCTCGAACTCCGCACGCCCCAGCCCCGCGACGACCATGCGGCAATCGCGCAGGCGCAGGCGCTCCATCGCGCCCAGCAGTTGGTACGCCGCGTCGTCGTTCAGCGACGCCACCTCGTCGAGATCGAGCACGACGACGCGCAGGCGCTCGGGCAGGCGGTCGGCCCAGGCGGCCATGTCGGGGAAGCGCTGCACCCCGCCGCGCCGGCTGCGGTCGCGGAGCAGGTGATAGACGCCGATCTCGGGCGGGAGCCCCAGGTCCTGCGCGACCAGGTCCGACGGCTCGATCTCGGCGATGGGCTTGGTGGCGTCGACGTACACCAGCCACAGCAGGAACACGACCGGCGGGAACATCGACCAGCGCGGGTAGGGCTCGTGCACGAGTGCGGCCAGGAGCGCGCCGAGCACGAACGAGCCGAAGATCGACAGGAGCAGCAGCCCGCGCCGGGCCGCGGGCTGGGCGATCAGCGCGCGGGCCACCCCGCCCGGGCGCCCGCCGCCTCGCACGTGCCCGACCAGCCAGAACAGTGTGTGCGCAAGTTCAAGCCCGACGTCGGTCAGCACGCCCGTGACGTGGGTGGTGCGGACGACGCCATTGGAGATGCGCGTGATCGTCGCGTTCTGCAGGCCCATGGCGCACGACGCGATCCCCGTGAGGACGTACGCCTCGAGCCCCGACGCGGGGGCACGCTGCTCGTGCAGCTCGACGCCGACCGCGAACGCGCCGAGCAGAACAACCTCCAGCAGCATCGGCGCGACGTAGATCGATTCCCACCCGCGCCGGCGGGCGGCTTCGGTCAGCAGGCCCGCGAGCATCGCGCCGACGAGGAATGTGACGAGCAGGTGCCCCGCGAACAAGGCGAGGTCCCAGCGTCCCTCGGCGATGTCGCGCCCGAGGCTGGAGGCCGTCCCGCTGATGTGCGAGATGGCGGTGCTGCACGTGAGGACGGCGATGAGGTTGGTGTACCCCGCGACCCAGGCGAGCGTGATCGCGAGCCGTGCCTGCTGCTGGAAGGAATGTGCCTGGGCGATGAACACGTCGTGCTTGGCGCCATCGTAGGGAGGACGCACCCTGGTTAGGAAGGTATTTGGGTGTTGCATGCGCGAGACTCCGTGGCGACGGTCCGCGCGACGCCCGGTACCGCGGCGCGAAGGCTGGTAGACTCGCGGGAGTCACCCGGAGTTTCATGGACATGGGCACACTGCGCACGAAGTGGACAGACGCCAAGAAGAAGGTCGCGGGGATCGATGCGATGTTCAAGAGCGACCTCGGGCCGTTGCTCGACAAGGCGGAGAGCACCTACGCCGACTACAAGAAGAACGAGGCGCACCTCGAGAAACTGATCTCGAACGTCGGCAAGGTGAAGACCGAGGCCGAGAAGGCCGAGAAGGTCGTCAAGGACTACTTCACGGCCATTCAGAGCGCGAAGGCGAAGCCCGGCAAGACGCCGGCCCCCTTCCCCGACTCCGAGAAGACGATCCTCAAGACCGCGCTGAACCAGATCGCGCAGACCCTCGCGGGGTACATCAGCGAGGTGAAGAACAAGAAACTGCCGACCATGGACGAACTCAAGGCATGGCGCGGCAAGTCCACGAGCGACGCCATCAAGCAGATGGGGATGTAGTCCCCCTGCGGATTCATCCCTGCGGACGAGAGCCCAGCACCCCGCGCCGCCCGGCGGCGTGGGGGCGGTTCCTATCATCGGGGCCCCACTGAGGAGCCCCCATGGAAGCCGGGATTGTCGGTCTGCCCAACGTCGGCAAGAGCACGCTGTTCAACGCGCTGACGCGCGGGAGCGCGCTGGCCGCGAACTACCCCTTCGCCACCATCGAGCCCAATGTCGGCGTCGTGCCCATCCCCGACGACCGGCTCGCGCGGATCACGAAGTACATCCCGCCGCAGAAGGTGATCCCCGCGGCGCTGCGCCTGGTCGACATCGCCGGCATTGTGAAGGGCGCGAGCAAGGGCGAGGGCCTGGGCAACAAGTTCCTCAGCCACATCCGCGAGGTCGACGCCATCCTGCAGGTCGTGCGGTGCTTCACGAAAGCGCCGGGGGGCGAGGAAGTGCTGCACGTCTCGGGCACGGTCGATCCCATCCGCGACATCGAGATCATCAACACCGAGTTGATCCTCGCGGACCTGGAGACCGTCGAGGGCGCCTGGAGCAAGAGCGAGCGGGCCGCCAAGGGCGGCAAGCCCGAGGACGTCGCGCGCTTCGAGGTGCTGAAGAAACTCAAGCCCGTGCTGGGCGAGGGCCGCCCGGCCCGGAGCGTGAAGTTCGACGACGCCGAGCAGCAGCGCCAGGTGAAGCAGTTGGGGCTGATCACGGCGAAGCGCGTGTTGTACGTGATGAACGTGGACGAGGACGACCTCGGCGGGCAGAGCCCGGCGTGCCAGGCCGTCCGCGCGTTCGCGGCGAAGGAAGGCTCCGAGGTCGTGCCGGTGTGCGCGAAGATCGAGAGCGAACTGGCGCAGATGAAGCCCGAGGAACAGCAGGAGATGCTCGACGCCTACGGACTGAAGGAGCCGGCGCTCGCGTCGGTGGCGCGCTCGGCGTACCACCTGCTCGGGCTCCAGTCGTACTTCACCGCGGGGGAGAAGGAGGTCCGGGCGTGGACCGTGCCCGTGGGCGCCACGGCCCCGCAGGCCGCGGGCGTCATCCACACGGACTTCGAACGCGGGTTCATCCGGGCCGAGGTCTACGCGCTGGAAGATTTGGAAACGTACAAGAGCGAGAAGGCGATCAAGGAAGCCGGGAAAATGCGCATCGAGGGCAAGGAGTACGTGATGCGCGACGGTGACATCTGCCACTTCCTGTTCAATGTGTAGCGACGCGTGAGACAGGGTTGCAGGTGAGCCCGGCGTGCGAGTGATCGCAGGCATCGAGCCACGCGGCATCGAGTGCGCGCAGCGTGGCAAGACGGGGCCTGGAAAGCCCCCGCCCCAGAAGGCAAGGAACTAGGCACCAGGCATCGGGCACTGGGGGAAGCGCCACGATTCGCGGCGGGGACGCCGCTCATCGTGGGCATTCGTGTGCTGGCCCTCCCTGGTTCGCGCAACAAAGCGCCCCGGGCACGAGCCCCGGGGCGTGTGTGTGTACATGCTTTCCGAATGCCGAATGCCGAATGCCGAATGCCGAATGCCGAATGCCGAATGCCGAAT
>VFQQ010000947.1_pt1 | contig 46737 bp, 45 predicted proteins | sample 3512341 | NCBI WGS metagenome assembly VFQQ01 (sample SAMN10412373, study PRJNA504923) | tailings metagenome | isolation source: Relicate 2 Philex TSF1 revegetated site | place: Philippines: Tuba, Benguet | collected 2017-08-29 | reverse complement strand
ATGAAAAGCGCTAGGTAGTCGCGGTAGACCTGGCTGAGCATGAAGGTCTTCAACGGATCGCTGGCGGCGTCGAAGGCCTGGGGCAGCTCGATCTGCTTGTCCAGCAACGGCTTGACGCCCTCGTCGTAGGAACGCTGGAACGTCGGCCCCATCACGATGGCGGTCAGGAACAGCGACAGACTGATGATCACCGCGTTGGGCGGGCTCTGCTGCAGGCCGAGCGCCGTGCGCAGCAGGCTGAGCACGACCACGATCCGCACGAAGCTGGTGGTCATGATCACGATCGACGGGGCCAGCGACAGCACGGTCAGCAGGCCGATCAGCTGGACCACCCGCTCGGTCAGGCCCGCGCCGTCGCCGAGGTTGATGTTCACCGCCTGGGCCAGCGCCGCGGCCGGAACGATCAGGCTGGCGACGAAGGCCATGACCGAGACGCCCAGAGCCTTCTTCAGGTCCTCGCGCCGCACGTCGAACAGCGACTTCCAGAGCTTGATGAGGGCGGCGCGCATCACGCGGCGGTCTCCGGGGCGGCCGCCTTGCGGCGCGCGGGGGCGGGGGTCTTCTTCAGGGTTTCCAGCGTGCGGCCTTCGCCGAGCAGGATCAGCCGTTCCTCATCGTCCAGCCGGATCAGCACCAGCCGGCGAGCGGGGTCCAGGACCAGGGTCTCGACCAGCACCAGCCGGCGTTCGGCCTTCAGGCGCTGGAAGCGCGCCAGGCCTTCCGGCCCGAAGCGACGCAGCGCGACCCCGGCCAGCAGCACCAGGCCGATGGTCACCGCAAGCGCGGCGAAGACCTGGACGTAGTAGAGGAAACCCATTGGGAAACGCGGCGCTGGAGGAGTGTTCGCCCGCTTCTCGCCCCGCAACCCTTAAGGCGCGATTAACCCTGTTTGTTCACCATGATCGGTGATGGACACGTCCGCGATTCCCATTCTGGCGATGCTGAAGCAGCGGCTCGGCTATCTGGGCGAGCGCCAGCGGGTGATCGCCCAGAACGTGGCCAACGCCGACACGCCGGGCTACGCTCCGCGGGACGTGAAGGCGTTCAGCTTCGACGCGGCGATGCAGTCCCAGGCGCGGGTCGCGGCCGGCGGGGTCGAGCCCGTGCGGACGGCGGCGGGTCACCTCGCGGGCGGGCCCAAGCGGATCAGCGGCTCCACCGTGAAGACGGTGAAGCAGCTCGATTCCGAAACTACCCTCGACGGCAATTCGGTCGTCCTCGAGGACCAGATGATCAAGATGTCCGAGGCGCGCATGCAGTACGACGCCGCCATCGGCTTCTACCAGAAATCCATGGCGTTGCTCCGCATGGCGGCGCGGCCGCCCGGCCGATAGGGGGCTCTAGATGCCGCAGGTGAAGTCCCAGGCCGACACGGCGATGGCGGTGGCCGCGTCCGGCATCCGCGCCCAGCAGGCCCGGATGCGGATCATCGCCGAGAACCTGGCCAACGCCAGCTCGACGGCGCGCACGCCGGGCGGCGATCCCTACCGTCGCCAGGTGCCGGTGTTCGAACCGCGCGCGGTCGAGGGCGGCGAAGGCGTGTCGATGAAGCGGGTGGCGATGGACGCCAAGCCGTTCCGCACCACCTACGACCCCGGCCATCCTTCGGCCAACGCCCAAGGCTACGTTCAGCTGCCCAACGTCGATCCGCTGATCGAGGCCCTGGACATGAAGGAGGCGCAGCGCGCCTACGAGGCCAATCTCAACGTCATCGAGACGGCGCGCAGCATGGAGATGCGCACCCTCGACCTGCTGAAGCGGTAGGGCTGAGCGATGATGACGCCGCTCGCCGCCGCGAAGGCCTATGCGACGACCCAGGGTTCGGCGGCCCCCGGCCTGGGCGGCGCCGCGCCGACCCAGGGCAAGGACTTCGGCGACCTGCTGCAGTCGGTGATGACCGACGCGGTCCAGACCAGCAAGAACGCCGAAACCCAGATCGCCAAACAGGTCCAGGGCAAGGCCGAGCTGATCGACGTCGTCACCGCCATCTCCTCGGCCGAGGCCAGCCTCGAGACGGTCATGGCCGTCCGCGACCAGGTGATCGCGGCCTACCAGGAAATCATGCGGATGCCGATCTGACGGCGTCGCCGCCGTCGGCTAGAGTGGCGTTGCATGGCTAGACAGGCAGACCGCAGCGCCGCGACGACCCGGCGCCTTCTCGACACCGCCCGCATGCTGTTCGCGCGGGACGGCTACGACCGGGTCAGCATCGACCTGATCGTCGCCGAGGCCGGGCTGACCAAGGGCGCCTTCTATCACCACTTCGCGTCCAAACAGGCCGTGTTCGAGCGTGTGCTCGACGAGGCCCAGGCCGGAATCGCGGCCCGGCAGGCCGAGGGGCCCGGACCGGCGCCCGGCACGCCGGCGACCCGCTCGCTGTCCCTCGGCGCGGTCGGCTACCTGCGCCTGGCCAACGACCCGTCCGTCCGCCGGATCCTGCTCGACGATGGCCCTCGGGTGCTGGGCTGGGAGCGTTGGCGCGAGATCGACGACGTCCACTTCGCCGGCCGGGTGAGGGGCGCGCTGACCCAGATCATGGGCGCGGACGCCCCGCTGGTCGACGCCGCCACCCGCGTCGTGCTGGGGGCGATCATGGAGGCCGCCCTGGCCAGCGGCCGCGCCGACGATCCCGACGCGGTGGTGGCGCGCTACGGCGAGACCATCGAGCAGATGCTGGAGGGCTTTGCGGCGTCGCGATAGGTCATTTGCAGACTCGAAGTCTGTAACTTGATTTGCATACCACGGGTCTGTAACATTCGTCTCCTCACTGGAGGAGAACCCATGGCCATGTCCAACCTCGCCGAAGTCCGGACCGCGATGACGGTCGAGGACGCTTACGCGCGCTATCACGCCGCCTGGGAGGCGCAGGATGCGGATCGCATCGCGGACCTGCATTCGGCGGACTCGATCTTCTGGCTGCAGGACGGCAAGTCGCCGCTCGTGCAGGGGCGAGAGCCCATCCGGCGACACTGCGCCGGGCTGTTCCAGCTGTATGGCGAGATCGGCTTCGAGCCCTGCCGCGTGCTCTACGGCGAGGATCGCTGGGTGTTCGACTACACCATGGTGCTGAAGCTGGCCGACACGTCCGGCAAGCCGTTCATCGCCCGCATCGACATGATCGATGTCGTCGACGTGAACCCGGCCGGCGAGGTCACGCGCAAGGACGTGTTCGTGGACCGCGCGGCCGCTCAGGAGGCTCTGGCTCGGGCCGGTCTGGCCTAGGAGGGCCGTACGCCGCGTGTCCCGGCGAAGGTCGGGACGGCCGGCGGGCGAAGTCTCAAACAGCCTTTCCTCCCCGGAGGCGGGCCCGGCGTCGCAGGTCCGGCCAGGGGAGCCGAGCGGCGTCCGGGCCCGATCTTTTGTCGTGGCGCCGAGCCTGAACGCCAGACAACGCCGCGCTCAGGTTCGGCTCAGGGCCTGCCTTCTAGCGTCATCCCATCAGCAACCCGTCAGAAGGGATGACGACCATGAAGAAGATCCTCCTCGCCACGCTGGCCGCCGTCGCCATGACGGGCGCCGCCGGCGCCGCCTCGGCCCAGCCCTACGGCGGCCCGGATCGCAGTTACGACCGCGACCGTGACCGCGGCTATGAGCGCGACTACGGCCGCGGCTACTACGTCGACCGTCACGAACTGCGCCGGCTGGACATGCGCCGGAGCGAACTGCGTCGGCGTATCGACTGGGCGGTGGACCGCGGCCGGGTGAGCTACGGCGAGGGCGAGCGCCTTCGCTACGAGATCCGGGACATCAACCAGATGGAGCGCCGCTTCCGCGACACCGGCGGCATCGACCGACGCGAGCTGCGTATCCTGGAGAGCCGCCTCGACCGCCTGGAGGGGCGTCTCCACCGCTTCGCCCGGAACGACTACCGCTAGGAGGTCCAGTCGCGCGGCGATCGGTCGGCCCCAAGCCTCACGGTCGTCGTCGCCCGGACCCCTCCGTTCAGCATGTGGCGGGTGATCCGCTCGAAATGCTGGATGAACCGCGCAAGGGCCTCCCGTCGTTCCGGCGGGAGGTCTTCGCGTTTCAGGCCCAGCAGTCCGGCCTCCTGCTCGCAGCGCCAGTCCAGCACCGCGTCGAACGACGGCGCGGCCAGGTGCAGGATGGCGTCGAACCGTCCGAAGAAGGCCTGGTAGGGGCCGGCCAGGGCGTCGTTCGCGTAGATCCGCCAGGCCCCGTCAGGGTCCTCGTCCCGCTCCAGAGCGTTGATCGGCCGGGCAAGGCCGGCCGCGTCCTGCGGCGTCGCGCCCAGACACCAGCCCTCCATCAGCACCACGCGCACGGGCGCTTCGACCGTCATCGGTTCGGCCCGGTCGTCGGCCAGCTTGTCGAAGCGGGGCAGGACGGCCGGCGCGCCGGCCAGCAGGGCGTCGACGGTCCGTTCGGCCAGCGCCAGGTCGTGCGTGCCCGGCGGGCCGCGGGTCGCCAGCAGCGGATGGACCTCCCGGCCCAGCGCCGCCCGCTCGGCCTTCGTCAGATAGGCGTCGTCCAGCGAGAAGGCGACGCCGCCAAATCGCCGCGCCGCCGCCCGGGCCAGGGTGGTCTTGCCGCTGCCCTGGGCGCCGGCGATCCCGATCAGCGGCGGCCGTCCGCGTGCTTCCGCCAGGTCGGCGACGAGGTCCAGGAGCAGGGGGCTGATCATGACCTCACCCTGGGGTGCGCCGACCGCTCCGTAAACCGCCGTTAACCATGTCTCCCCCAATCTGGGCCTCTTCCGATTCCCGTCTGTGAAGGGCTTTTTCGATGAACGGCGCCGAGGTTCTCGACATCGGTCGCGACGCCATCTGGCTGACGCTGCAGCTCAGCGCGCCGGTGCTGATCGTCGGCCTGATCGTCGGCGTCGGGATCGGCCTGGTCCAGGCCCTGACCCAGATCCAGGAGGCGACGCTGGTCTACGCGCCCAAGATCGTCGCCATCTTCATCTCGCTGCTGATCTTCCTGCCCCTGATGGGCGCCCTGATGGCGGGGTTCTTCAACCAGATCGCCGCCCGTATCGCGGCGATGTGACGGACCGGTGGAAAGCTACGCCACCGCAGCCCAGGTCTACGCCGCCGGTCTCGTGTTCGCGCGGATCGGGGCGATGGTCATGCTGGTCCCCGGCCTGGGCGACGCCAGCGTGCCGCCGCGCATCCGCCTGTCCTTCGCCCTGATCATGGCCCTGGTGCTGACCCCGCTGGTGGCGCCGAACGTGGCGATCCCGCCCCAGGTCAGCGGCGTCGCCGCGGGCGTCATCCGCGAGACCCTGATCGGGCTGATGCTGGGCTCGATCCTGCGGCTGGTGTTCACCGCCCTGGCCACCGCCGGCGAGGTCGTGGCCATCCAGACGACGCTCGGCTTCGCCCAGACCGCCAGCCCCAACCAGGCCCAGCCGAGCTCGACGCTCTCGACCTTCCTGACCCTGATGGGCACGGTCCTGGTGATGACCACCGACCTGCACCACCTGTTCTTCGGGGCGATGGTCAACTCGTTCAAACTGTTCCCGTTCGACGGGAACCTGCCGATCACGGACGCCGGGACCCTGGCCGTGCAGACGGTGGCGCAGTCCTTCTCGCTGGGCATCCAGCTGGCCGCGCCGGTGATCGTCTTCTCGATCGTCTTCAACCTCGCCACCGGCCTCGTCGGCCGGGTGATGCCGCAGTTCCAGATCTTTTTCGTCGCCTCGCCGCTGGCCGTGATCTTCGGCCTGGCCATCTTCGCCATCAGCCTCGGCGCGGTGGGGATGGTCTGGACCGGCCGCTACCGCGAGCTGTTGCAGGTGTTCGCCTAGATGGCCGAAGACTCCGCATCAAAGACAGAAGAACCGACACCCAAGAAGCTCGAGGACAGTCGGAAGAAGGGCGACGTCGCCAAGTCGCAGGACGTCGCCCAGCTGGCCTCGCTGCTCGGCGCGTTCGGGGTTCTGGCCATCGGCGGCGGCTGGTTCATGCAGGACATGGCCATGCGGATGCTGCCGTTCGTGCAGCATCCCGAGGACATCGACCTGTCGCCGGGCGGGGCGATGCTGGTCACCCAGGAAGCGGCCTACGCGGCCGCGCCGATGCTCATGGCGGTGCTGTTCGCCGCCGCCGTGGCGGGCTTCGCCGGCAACGTCTTCCAGAGCGGCCTGATCTGGACCGGCGAGAAGATGAAGCCGGAGTTCAAGAAGATCTCTCCGCTGGAGGGCTTCAAGAAGATCTTCGGCGTCGACGGGCTGGTCCAGTTCCTGAAGTCGGTGATCAAGATCGTGGTCACCGGCTGGGTGGCCTGGCTGGTCCTCAAGTCGCACGCCCACGAGATGGGCCAGCTGGCGGCCCTCGACGTCGCCGCGATCCTGCCGCTGACCGGCGAGATCACCCGGGCGCTGTTCTATGCCGTGCTGACCTTCCTGGCCGCGACGGCCATCCTCGACTTCATCTGGCAGCGGATCCGCTTCATGCAGAAGATGCGGATGAGCCGCGAGGAGCTGAAGGAGGAGTTCAAGCAGTCCGACGGCGATCCGCACGTCAAGGCCAAGCAGAAGCAGATCCGCGCCGAGCGCTCGCGCCGCCGGATGATGCAGAACGTCCCCAAGGCCACCGTCGTGGTGATGAACCCGACCCACTACGCCGTGGCGCTGCGCTACGAGGCCGGCCAGACCGCCGCGCCGGAGTGCGTGGCCAAGGGTCTGGACGACCTCGCCCTGCGCATCCGCGCCCTGGCCGAGGAGCACGGCGTGCCGGTGGTCGAGGACGCGCCGCTGGCCCGCGCGCTCTACGCCGCCGTCGAGGTCGACCAGCAGATTCCGGAGTCCCACTTCGAAGCCGTGGCCAAGATCATCGGCTTCATCATGGGGGCCGCTCAGCGTCGTCGGGGCGCCCAGCCGGGCGCCGCGCGCGCCAGACCGCTTTAGCGAGTAATATCAATGCGTGATTCGCCGAAAGCGGCTGGACCGATGGTCGAACCGACGCCTGCCGAGCCGCGCGAGCGGCGCTTCGACCCCTGGATCTGGGGCGCCGGCGCATGCTTCGTGCTGGCGCTTGGCCTCGCCTCCGTGCCGGCCTGGAAACACGGCCCCTCGACCCTGGCCGGGATGCTGCTGCTGGTCGGCCTGGCCGGCGTGGCGCTGCTCGGCATCCTGGGTCTGCGCGGCTCCGCCGGCACGGTCGAGTTGGACGAGGACGGCGCGGAGACCTTCGTCGAGGCCTTGCCGGAAGCGGCCGCCGTCACCGGCGCCGATGGCCGGCTGCACGCAGCCAACACGCCCTGGCGCGAGGCGCTGGGCGGCCAGCGGCGCCTGCCGCGGAACGGCCCGGCCGCGCCCGGCCTGTTCGCCGCCCTGACCAAGGCGCGCAAGGGCCAGATCGCCCGCGCCGCCGTCCGGCTGGGCGGCGAGGACAGGCCGCTGATCGTCTCGTCCCTCGGCGCCGGGCGGTTCCTGGTGCGGCTCGAGCCCGCCGTGACCGAGCCGCTGCGCCTGACGGCCGAACTGCCCGCCGCCGTCGCGGCCGCCGCCGCCGGCCCGCCGACCCTGCAGGCCGCGACGCCGAAGGGGCCCGCGACCCTGGACGCCCTGGCCGCCGCCTCGCCCTTCGGCGCGGCGATGCTGGAGGGGGAAGAGGTGTTCTCGGCCGCCATCGTCGAAGCCAACGCCGCCCTGTCGGCCATGACCGCGGGCAAGGCCGTGGCGGGGCGCGCCTTCGGCGACCTGATCGACCCCCATTCGCGCATCGACGCCGGACTGGGCTCCGCCGAGGGCCGGGCCGGCCCGATCGAGGTGAGGCTGGCGCATGATCCCTCGCGGATCGCTCACCTGTACCTGGCCCGCACGGGCGGTCGCCTGACCGCCTATCTGGTCGACGTCACCGAGCAGAAGCAGATCGAGCTGCAGCTGGCCCAGAGCCAGAAGATGCAGGCCATCGGTCAGCTCGCCGCAGGCATCGCCCACGACTTCAACAACCTGCTGACGGCCATCCAGCTGCGCCTGGACGAGCTGCTCGAGCGGCATCCGCTGGGCGATCCCAGCTACGAGGGCCTGACCTCGATCAAGGGCACCGCCGCACGCGCCGCCGACCTGGTCCGCAAGCTGAAGACCTACAGCCGCCAGGAGACCCTCCAGCGCGAGGTGCTCGACCTGGGCGAGACGATCAGCGACTTCGAGGTGCTGCTGCGCCGCCTGCTGCGTGAGCCGGTGAAGCTGGACACCGACTACGGCCGCGATCTGCCGCTGGTTAAGGTCGACAAGGGCCAGCTCGAGATCGCGGTGATGAACCTGGTGTTGAACGCCCAGGACGCCCTGATCAGCGCCAAGGGCGGCGGTCGCATCGCCCTGCGCACGGGGCGGGTCGGCCAGACCGAGGCCGTCAGCCTGGGCTATGCCGGCGCGCCTGTGGGCGACTTGGCGATGATCGAGGTGCGCGACGACGGGCCGGGCATCCCGAACGACGTGCTGGGCAAGATCTTCGATCCCTTCTTCACCACCAAGGCGGTGGGCGAGGGCACCGGCCTGGGCCTGGCGCAGGTCTATGGCATCGTGAAGCAGTCCGAGGGCTGGATCCACGTCGAGAGCCCGGTCGGCGAGGGCGCGACCTTCCGCATCTTCCTGCCGGTTCATACCCCCAGCGCCACGGCGCCGCGGCCTGCGCCACAGCCGGCGGCCACCCTGGCCCGCCCCCGCGCCGCCCGCGACCTGTCCGGCGTCGGCCGCATCCTGTTCGTCGAGGACGAGGAGGCGGTGCGCGGCATCGCCGCCAGCCTGCTGCGCAAGCGCGGTTACGAGGTGATCGAGGCGGGCGACGGCGAGCAGGCTCTGGTCCTGGCCGAGGAACACGCCGGCACCATCGACCTGCTGATCAGCGACGTGATGATGCCGGGCATGGACGGCCCGACCCTGCTCAAGAAGGCCCGACATCACCTGGGCGACGCGCCGGTGATGTTCATCAGCGGCTATGCCGAGGCCGAGTTCTCGGACCTGCTGGAAGGCGAGACGGGGGTGTCCTTCCTGCCCAAGCCGCTGGACATCAAGACCCTGGCCGAGCGGGTGAAGCAGCAGCTCCAGGCGGCCTAGGGAAGCGTCTTGCGGTAGTCGTCCAGGCTCAGGGTCATGTCGACGCGATCCATCCCCGGCGCGAAGCCGTCGGGCGTACGGGCGGTTTCGACGAAGCCGTAGCGGGCGAAGAAACCGCAGCTGTGCTGGGTGGTCTCGATCTCGACGCTGCGGAAGACCGGGTCGGCGGCGATGCGCGCCAGTCGCTCCGTCAACAGCCGGTCGCCCAGCCCCCGGCGATGCAGATCGCCCCGCACCATGCCCCAGCACAGGGCGGCGATGGTCGGATCACGCTCGCCGCCCGCATAGCCGCCGCAGCCCAGCGCCTCGCCGTCGGCGGACTCCAGCACGAAGTAGGGGCCCGGCAGGTCGTCGACGAAGCCCAGGAAATCGGCCTTCTCGACCTCGGCGAAGTAGCGGGGCGTGTTGCTGTCGAACAGCGCCAGGCCGAGCGCGCGGTCGCGCGGCTCCCAGGGACGCAGGCGGATGTCGGCGATCGGGGCGGGAGGTGACATGGCGGCGGAGATGGGGCGCGCTCCCGTGCGTCGCCAGGGCCGGACGCCGGCATCTTCCGCATTACGAGGATTTAACCTGGGGCGCGTTGCCGGGATGGCGCGGCGGGCCTACGCCTTTGCCCAAGAGGAACCGCACCCTGAGGGGGACACCCGTGCAAAACCGCCGTGAACTTCTGTTTTCCGCCGCCGCCGCGACCGCCGTCGCCGTGGCGGTTTCGCCCAAGGACGTGTTCGCCGCGCCGGCCAAGGCGAGCGACCCCGCCGAGGTGAAGAAGATGAATGCGCTGTTCGACAGCTTCGTCGACCGCCAGATGCGCCGCCAGCCGGAAGCGCCGACCAGCCTGGGCCTCGACAAGGACGCCCTGGCCTGGACGAAGTCGGCCCTGTCGGACCAGTCGCTGACCGCCATCAAGGAGAACGCCGAGATCGGCGAGGCGCAGCTGAAGCAGCTGCGCACCATCGACCGCAGCAAGCTGGCCGGGCTGGACGCGACCAACTACGACACCGTCGACTTCGTGATGAACGTCGGCGCCGAGTTCAATCGCAAGTACGACTACATCGGCGCCTACGGCGGCGCGCCGTATGTGCTCTCGCAGCTGACCGGCAGCTACCAGTCGATGCCGGACTTCCTGGACAGCCAGCATACCATCGAGACCAAGGCCGACGCCGACGCCTACATGGCCCGGGTCGAGGCCTTCGGCCGGATGCTGGACCAGGAGGTCGAGGTCGCCCGTCACGACGCCGCCCTGGGCGTGATCCCGGCCGACTTCACCATCGACAAGGCCCTGACCCAGTTCAAGGCGATGCTGGGCGTCGAGGCCGACGCCGCGCCGCTGGTCACGTCGGTGGCCCGCCGCGCCAAGGAAAAGAACATCGTCGGCGACTACGGCGGCCAGGCCGCCAAGCTCTACGTCGAGAAGGTTCGCCCGGCGCTCGAGCGTCAGCAGGCTCTGCTGCAGGAATGGCGCGGCAAGGCCGTGCATGACGCCGGCGTGTGGCGCCTGCCCAAGGGCGAGGAATACTACCGCACCTCGCTGGAGAGCTACACGACCTCCAAGATCACCCCGGCCGAGATCCACAAGATCGGCCTGGACATGGTCGCCAGCCTGGGCGCCGAGGCCGACAAGCTGATGCGCAAGGCCGGCTACACCAGCGGCACGGTGGGCGAGCGCTTCCGCCAGATGTACGCCGATCCCAAGCAGCACTATCCGAACACCGACGAGGGCAAGGTCGAGCTGATCAAGGACCTGAACAAGAAGGTCGCCGAGATCATGCCGAAGCTGCCGAAATACTTCGGCCAGCTGCCCAAGGCGCCGCTGGAGATCCGCCGCGTGCCCAAGGCCATCGAGGCCGGGGCGCCGGGCGGCTACTACAACTCGCCCACGCTCGACGGCTCGCGCCCGGGCATCTACTGGATCAACCTTCGGGACAGCGCCGAGCAGCCCCGGTTCACCCTGCCGACCCTGACCTTCCACGAGGCGATCCCGGGCCACCACCTGCAGCTGGCGCTGAACAACGAGGCCGGCGATCTGCCGCTGATCCGCAAGATGATCGGCTTCTCGGGCTACAGCGAGGGCTGGGCGCTCTACGCCGAGGAGCTGGCCGTCGAGATGGGCATGTACGACAACGACGTGGAGGGCCACATCGGCATGATCCACGACGCCATGTTCCGCGCCGTCCGCCTGGTGGTCGACAGCGGCATGCACGACAAGCGCTGGAGCCGCGAACAGGCGGTGAAGTACTACGTCGACACCATCGGCGACCAGGAAGCCTCGGCCATCACTGAGATCGAGCGCTACGTCGTGTGGCCGGGCCAGGCCTGCAGCTACATGGTCGGCAAGATCGAATGGCTGCGCCTGCGCGCCAAGGCCCGCAAGGTCCTCGGCAAGAAGTTCGACATCCGCAAGTTCCACGACGTGGGCCTGCTGTCGGGCGGCGTGCCGCTGACGGTGCTGGAGACGGTCATCGACGGCTACATCGCCAGCGCGAAGTAGCCGGAGGCGGGGCGGGCGCCCGGCGCGTCCGCCCTACCGCCAGAACTGGAAGGCGTCGAACCCCTTCAGGACCAACTCGTGGTTCACGCCCAGGGCGTCGGTCAGGATGAAGGCCGCGCCGAACAGGGCGCTCGAGAGACCCGGCACGAAGAACAGCGCGGCGAGCAGGATCCAGATCGCGAACCGCTCGGCCGGGGCCATGACCTTTCGGAACGACGCGGGCAGGAACGGCCGCAGCACGCCGTAACCGTCCAGACCGGGGACAGGCAGCAGGTTCAGCGCCAGCGCCACGGCCTGGAACAGCGCCAGCAGCGCGACGGCCGGCCACAGCGCGCTTTCGGAGCCGCCGCCCGCGCCGACCAGCAGCGCCAGCGCCAGCAGGACCAGCGCCAGCAGCGTCCCCGCCGGTCCGGCCAGCGAGGCGGCCGACCGCCAGGCGGGGCTGCGCATCAGGTCCTCGCGCAGATAGACGGCGCCCCCGGGCAGAGCCAGGCCGCCGATCGCCAGCACGATCACCGGCAGCACCAGGCTGGTCACCGGATCGGCGTAGCGCAGCGGGTCCATCGACAGGTAGCCGTTGGTCGCCACGGTGTGGTCGCCGGCCCGCCAGGCCACGTAGGCGTGGCCGAACTCGTGCAGCACCAGGGCCACGAGCCAGCCCAGGACCACGAACAGGAAGGTCAGGATTCCCCCGCCGTCGCCGAACAGCGCCAAGGCGGATCCGCTGAGCAGCCATAGGCTCAGCAGCAGGGTGAAGTTGCGACTCATGCAGGGGCTATAGCGTGGCTCCGTCCCAAGACAATAGGCGGGCGACCCGTGAGTCGCCCGCCCTCGAACGTCGAACGTCGGACGTCGCGGAGGTCAGAGCTTCACGTGGCCGGCCTGGATGTACTCGACCATCTGGCTCACCACCGTGCCCCAGCCGTCATGGAAACCCATCTCCTCGTGTGTCTTGCGCGAAGCCTCCTCGCCGTGGATCGCGGTGGCGACGTATCGCGTGCCGCTCCCCTTGGGCTCCAGCTCCAGGACCGCCGTGAAGAAGGGCTTGGACGACGGACGCCAGCCGGGCAGCAGCGTGTCGGTGAAGACCATCCGGCGCATCGGAACGATCTCCAGATAGCAGCCTACGTTGGCGAACTCCTGGCCGTCGGGCGAGCGCATGGTGCTGGCGAAGATGCCGCCCGGACGCAGGTCGATTTCACACGAGGTGATGGTCCAGGGCCTGGGCACGAACCAGTGGCGCACGTGCTCGGGCGTGGTCCAGGCCTTCCAGACGAGCTCGACGGGCACGTCGATCTCGCGTTCGAGCACCAGGTCCAGCTGCGGATCGAATTTCGCGATCGGCGCGGTCATTTCGGAGTCTCCTCTTGTTGTTTCATCTTCAGCAGGTGTTCGTCGAGCTGATCGAGGCGGCGGGTCCACAGCGAGCGCTGACGGGCGAGCCAGTCCTCGACGAGGGTGAGGCGGTCGGGTTCGAGCCGGTAGGTGCGCACGCGCCCGACTTTGCTGGACGCGACCAGACCGCAGCCCTCCAGGACCTTCAGGTGCTCGACGAACGAGGGCAGGGCCATGTCGTAGGGCGCGGCCAGCTCGCTCACCGACGCCTGCCGTGATCCCAGCCGCTGCAATACGTCGCGGCGCGTCGGGTCGGCGAGGGCGCGGAAGACGCCGTCGATGACGGAGGGCGGCGGCGGAGGCGGCGGGGCCGGAACGGCGGGTCTGGCGAACATGGTTCACCGCTAGCGTCGATCAATACTTAGGTCAATTCCTTAGTTTTGGCGCGCCAGGGAGGGCGGTGCCGATCGCGCGGCTCCGCCCTCGGCTGGATCGGCCGTCTCACCAGGCGAACTGGAAGCCGGCCCTCGCGCCGACCTCGCCGCTGTCGAAGCCGAAGCCGACGCCGGCGGAGACCGAGGCCTTGTCGCTCACCCGTGCGGTGAAGGCGGCGGCGCCGGCGGTCTTGCTCTGGAAGTGGCCGATCCCGCCGGAGACGGCGAAGCGGGCGCCGGGCGGCACGGCGGGCGACTCCATGGCCAGGGCCATGGCGATCCCCTCGTTGGCCTTGTCGAGGTCGCGCCGGTTCAGCTGCGCCAGGTCGAAGAGAGCGGTCTGCTGGGCCTGCAAGGCGGCGATCTGGCTGGTCTGTTGCGTGTTGATCGCCTCCACGGACGTCAGCCGGGTCGCGTGATTGGCCTGGGTGGTCGTCAGATCGTTGAGGCGGACGCCCTGGGCGGCGTTGACCGTTTCAACGGACGTCAGCCGTGTTCCGTGACCGGCCTGGGTGGTCTCCAGGCCGGTGAGGCGGCTGTTTTGAACCGTGTTGACGGTCTGGACGTCGGCGATGGCGGTGTTGATCCCGGCCAGAATCGTCGTGTCGCGACCGACCGTGCCGCTGGCGTCGACGGTCATCAGGCTGAGCGTCCCTGTCTGGGCGGCGGTGCTGGCGTCGATGTCGCCGATGGTCACCGACGAGCCGGTTCCACCGAGCTTCACCTGGCCGTCGCGATCGGTCTGAGCTCCGGCGCCCAGCGCGACGGCCCCGGCATGGCTGGCCGTCGCCCGTCGGCCGAGCGCCAGCGAGTCCCCGCCGATGGCGCGGGCGCTGTCGCCGACGGCGGTCGCCCCTATGCCGCCGGCGCGGGATTCCCATCCGAGCGCCGTGCCGCGTGTGTGGGACACGTAGGCCCGGACGCCGACCGCGGTGCCGCCCTCAACGGTCCTGAAAGCGCTGACAGACGCCCCGGACCCTATCGCCGTGCTTTCGGCGCCGTTCGCGATCGAACCTGCCCCCAAGGCGGTGGAGCGGTCGCCCCGAGCGGCGGCCGGCCCAAGGCGAACGAAGCCATTTCCGTCGTTCAGGGCGCTTCCCCCAAGCGCGGTCGCGCCATATCCGCTGGCGTCCGCGTCTTGACCGACGGCGGTGGCGTTCTCGCCCAGGGCTTCGCTGGCCGCGCCACATTCGGTGCTGCCGGGATCGGGACCGTTGTTGCACTCTGGCGTAGGATCGGCGTGGGCGGCGGAGCCGAGCGTCAGAGCCGCCAGGCTGGCGACGGCCAGGGCGGCGGCCTGGGTCGAGAACGGGGGGCGGATCATGTGAGAGTCTCCCTCTCGGAACGCGCAATAGCGCGGGGTCGAGAGGAAGGCTGTCGAGCGCGGACCTATGGATAGCTTACGCCGGTGTCGGCGATTTCGGCCCGCTCACCAGGCGAACTGGAAACCGGCCCTCGCGCCGACCTCGCCGCTGTCGAAGCCGAAGCCGACGCCGGCGGAGACCGAGGCCTTGTCGCTCACCCGTGCGGTGAAGGCGGCGGCGCCGGCGGTCTTGCTCTGGAAGTGGCCGATCCCGCCGGAGACGGCGAAGCGGGCGCCGGGCGGCACGGCGGGCGACTCCATGGCCAGGGCCATGGCGATCCCCTCGTTGGCCTTGTCGAGGTCGCGCCGGTTCAGCTGCGCCAGGTCGAAGAGGGCGGTCTGCTGGGCCTGCAAGGCGGCGATCTGCCCGGTCTGCTGCGCATTGACCGCTTCGATCGAGGTCAGCCGCGTTCCGTGACTGGCCTGGGTGGTCTCCAGACCGGTCAGCCTGGCGTTCTGAGCCGTGTTGACCGTCTGGACGTCGGCGATCGCGCTGTTGATTCCGGCCAGGATCGTCGTGTCCCGGCCGACCGTGCCGCCGGCGTCGACGGTCATGAGGCTGAGCGTCCCTGTCTGGGCGGCGGTGCTGGCGGCGATGTCGCCGATGGTGACCGATGAACCGTTCCCGCCGAGCTTCACCTGGCGGTCGCGGTCGGTCCGGGCGGCGAAGCCCAGGGCCGTCGAGTACTCATGGGACGCGTTCGACGACATGCCCACCGCCGTCGAGGCATAGCCGAGGGACCAGGCCGCATAGCCGAGCGCGGCGCTGCCTTCGCCGGCGGCCCTGGCTCCGGCGCCGACCGCCGTGGCTCCTTCCGCCATGACGCGGGTGTCCCAGCCGATCGCCGTGCCCTGGCCGGCGTCGATATAGGCTCCGACGCCGAGGGCCGTGGACCCCCGGACGTCCCGACTCGGATTGGTGACGGCCCCGTGGCCGACCACGGTGTTCTGCTCGCCGCGTGTGTAGGAGCCTGCGCCGACGGCCGTCGTACGAGGTCCGCTGGCGTAGGCGGCGGTGTTGAGGGTGGCCCCCTCGACCTGAACGACTCCGTTTCCGCCGATGGCCGTCGCGCCGTCGCCGATGGCGCTGGCGCCGGCTCCGACAGCCGTCGCGTTCGGCCCGTTGGCGGCCGTCAGCACGCCGCATTCCGTCGACCGAGGGGCGACGCCGTTGTTGCATTCAGGCGTGAGATCGGCCCGCGCGGCCGTGGCGAGGCCGGCGAACCCGAGGCCGGCGGCGAGAATCAGGGCGCTGCGCGCCCGAACGGGACTGCGGGTCATGTGGAGGCTCCTCCAGAGCCGCGCGGACGGCGCGGCGGTCACGAGGGAGCCTCTCGAACGCGAACCTATGGATGGCTTACGCGAAACTCAGCGCCGCGCGGCCTCCAGCCGGGCGACCAGCTTCTGCGGCGCCTGGACCCGGTAGCTGCCTTCCAGCAGCCCGGCGACGTCGTCCCAGTCGGTGGTCTCGTCCAGGAAGATCGCCGCCATGTCGGCCGGCCACAGCGGCCGGAAGAAGGGGGGCTCGGTGAAGTGCGTCCGGTCCAGTTCGGCGATCCGCGAGCGGAAGGTCATGGCGACGGCCGGACCGTCTGTTTCCGCGGCCGCCGCGTAGACCTGGGGTCTGCCGCCGGCGATGGCGAAGACATGGGCGAAGGTGTGCGTCCGCACCCGCCAGCGCAGCCCCACCCAGGCGGTCTCCTCATAGGTCTCCGGCAGGGCCCGGACGATGGTTCGCAGCCGGGTCAGGATCTCCGGCGACGGCAGGGGGTGTCCGGGCATGCGGCGCAGTCTCCTCGGGATGGCCGAAGCCTAGAGCGCGTCGTTCCTGCGCGGAACGAAAAAGAACATATTGCGAACAAGAACAAACCGTGCACATGATGATCCCAAGACGGCGAGGGCGTCCTTCCGCAATCCGGCGGGGGCGGGACCAGAATCGGCATAAGGATGGGGTTTCCCATGAACCAGGCGGCTTTGAGACTCGTGACACGCGACGAAGGTGACAAGCAGCGCGCGCTCGAAGCGGCGCTGGCGCAGATCGACCGGGCTTTCGGCAAGGGCTCGGTGATGAAGCTGGGCTCCAAGAGCAAGATCGAGGTCGAGGCGGTTTCGACCGGCTCGCTCGGCCTGGACATCGCGCTCGGCATCGGCGGCCTGCCCAAGGGGCGGATCGTCGAGGTCTACGGGCCGGAAAGCTCGGGCAAGACCACTCTGGCCCTGCATGTCGTGGCCGAGGTGCAGAAGGCCGGCGGCACCGCCGCCTTCGTCGACGCCGAACACGCGCTGGATCCGCAGTATGCGCGCAAGCTGGGCGTGAACCTGGACGAGCTGCTGGTGTCGCAGCCGGACACGGGTGAGCAGGCGCTGGAGATCACCGACACCCTGGTGCGTTCGAACGCCGTGGACGTGATCGTCATCGACTCGGTCGCCGCCCTCACGCCGCGCGCCGAAATCGAAGGTGAAATGGGCGACAGCCTGCCGGGCCTTCAGGCGCGACTGATGAGCCAGGCGCTGCGCAAGCTGACCGCCTCGATCTCCAAGGCCGGCACGCTGGTGATCTTCATCAATCAGATCCGCATGAAGATCGGCGTGATGTACGGCAGCCCGGAGACCACCACGGGCGGCAACGCGCTGAAGTTCTATGCCTCGGTCCGACTGGACATTCGCCGCACCGGCTCGGTGAAGGTGCGTGACGAGATCATCGGCAACAACGTCCGGGTGAAGGTGGTCAAGAACAAGGTCGCCCCGCCGTTCCGTGAGGTCGAGTTCGACATCATGTACGGCGAGGGGATCTCCAAGCTGGGCGAGATCATCGACCTGGGCGTCAAGGCCGGGGTGATCGACAAGTCGGGCTCCTGGTTCTCTTACGGGGACCAGCGGATCGGCCAGGGGCGTGACAACGTCCGCGAGTTCCTGCGCAACAACGCCGACATCGCCGCCAACATCGAAAAGGCCGTTCGCGGCAATGCGGTGAAGATCGAGGAAGAGCTGCTGGTCGGCGGTCCCGAGGGCAGTGAAGACGAGTAGAGCGTTTCGGCGCGGAGGTCCGAACGGGCCCGCGCCAGGATCGCCGTCGGGTCGCCTCGCGGCGGCCTAGCCCGCCAGCCCAGCCGCCGCGGATCCCGTGCGGCCCATCGACGGCGAGGACGCTCGGCTCCGCCCAAGAGCCGGGCGTCCTTCTTTTGTCCCACTCTTGTCCGGCGACCGCCCTCGGATAGGCTCCCCCCAACCCTGATCCCGCGCCTGCGCCGGGCCCCGGTCGAGCGGCGGACGCCGCCGTCGCCGGTCGGCCGCGGCGGATCGCTTGCGGCGGATCGCTTGCGGTGGGGCGCCTGTGGCGGGTTGAACCCTGTGGCGGGTTCAACACGGCGGGGCGGACGCGACGAATGACGCAAGAAGGAGCGCCCATGAGCGCCTATCGGCTCACCCTGAAGACGCCGGAGGTGGCGGACTATCTCCGGCTGCGCCAGACGGCCGGGCTCACGCCGCGCAGCCGCGAGGCGGCGGAGGCGGGGCTGCCCAACACCTTCGTCGGCGCGGTCGTCGAGCGCGACGGGCGGGCGGTGGCCATGGGGCGGATCGTCGGCGACGGCGGCCTGACCTTCCAGGTGGTGGACATCGCGGTCGAGCCCGAGCACCAGGGACGCGGGCTGGGACGGATGATCATGACCGCCCTGATGGAGGACCTGAAGGCGCGCATCCCGGCCGAGGCCCATGTCGCCCTGAGCGCGGATGGAACAGCCTCGGTTCTCTACGAACAGTTCGGTTTCACCGTCACCGCCCCGGCCTCCATCGGCATGGCGCAATGGGTCGGCCGAGACTAGGAAGCCAGGCCGGGCGACGGGGCCTCCCTCGCCGGGTTCCGAAGCAATGCCAGATCTCGAAGCGACGCCGATCCGGGGCGGCGTCCCATCGCGCCTCGCCTCGCCTTGCCTTGCCTTGCCTCAGCGGAAAAGGGGTAGGGCAGAAGAGGCGGGGCCGGGAGCGGAACGGTCCCCGTCCGGCTCCCGCGGCGGGCGACGTCCCTGCGAGGCTCGAGACCCTGCGAGGACGTCCCCCGCCGCAAGGCCGGCTATGCGGCCCCTAGCCGAGACGGAAGGACGGCGGGGGAAGCTGGAGCCGACCATCCGGGACGTCCTCGCCGCGGAAGAACCGCACGAGCTGGTTCTGAACCTCGGGATGCGCTTCGAAGACGTTGTGCCCGGCGTTCTCGACCACCACGCGCGTGGCGCGGCGGAACTGCTGCTCGACCTCGGCCTGCTCCTCCAGGGGCGTGCGGCCGTCGAGCGTGCCGGCGACGAGCAGCGCCGGCTGATCGATGCGGATGGGCGCCCGGAAGTCGGCGCCGAGATCGACGCCGGGGACCGCGCCCAGCATGTGCGGCATGGGATAGTTGAGGGCGTCGCCGAGCACGGCGGTTCGCGCCTCCCGCTCGACCAGGGCGAGCCGGTCCGGCGAGATCCCCGACGCCAGGTCCGTCGCTTCCGGCATGCCGCCGACGCCGAGGAACCCGGTCAGGCGCTGCAGCACGGGCGTGACGGGGGCGAGGTTTCCGGCCTCGAGCGCCAGGTAGAGGCCCGGGATCATCGCCAGGACCGGAGGATTGGCGACCATGGTGCCCGCCAGCAGCTGGATGCCGAAACCGCCGATGCGGACCTCGGTCGGCGCGTCCCCGACCTTGATCGTCAGCCGGATCGGCTCGGCCTCGTAGCGGGCGTGGACGCGCCGCATCAGCGCCGGCAGGTCGGGGATCGCCGCACGGACCTCGGGAGCGGCGTCCAGCAGGCGGTCGACCCGGCGCAGATAGGCGTCGATGTGCGCCGGCCGCTTCACGGTCTGGTCCTGCCCCTCCAGGCTCGCCAGGGCCACGCGGCGGACCCGGTCGCCATGACGTTTCAGCACCGACAACGCCAGGTGGGTGCCGTAGCTGATCCCCCAGAGGTCGATCTGCTCCACCCCCAGATGACGCCGCAGCGCCTCGATGTCGTCGGCGTTCTCGACGGTGTTGTAGCCGCGCATGGCCACGCCGGCGCGGGTCCACTCGGCCCAGGAGTCCTGGAGAGCCTTGCGGAAATAGGCCGTCATGCCGTCTCGCGTGAAGGCGGGCGCGGGGCCGGACGGCAGGGCCAGATCCGGAAGGGCGGTCGACGCGCCGGTGCCGCGCTGGTCGAAGGCGATGACGTCGGCGACCTCGCGCAGGGCCATGAAGATCGGGAACCGCGGCCCGGTCGCCGTGCGGCTTCCCGAGCCGCCCGGTCCGCCGGCCAGGTAGACGATCGGCGGTCCCGGGCGGGCCGCGGTCGACCGGAAGCGAACATAGCTGAGCTTGATCTTCCGGGAGGCCGGATCGCGGCGATCCTCCGGGACCTCGAAGCTTCCGCGTTCGGCGTCGACGGTCTGGTCGTTCGGGCCCTTGAAGCGGATCGGCTCGGCTCCCGTTCCTGTCCGCGCCCTGGCGAGCGACGGAAGGGCAAAGGAAGGAACGGCCAGGCCGGCGGCGGCGGCGAGGAGGGTGCGACGATGCAGAAGGGGCTGTGTCATGCCCCCGTTGGAGCCGACGCCGCCCCGGTCCGTCTCCCCCGCATCGGCGAATGACCCGTGTCGATCGGTGAATGGCGCCCTCGGCGGCGAACGGCGCTATAGAGGCGCCATGTGGCGCCTCCTCATCCTCGCCGGCCTCCTGGCCGCCCTCTCGTCCGTCGCCTCGGCGGCCTGGGCGCGCGGAGAGTCCTGGGACGTCTGCGCCGGCCGACCGGGGCCGGAGGGGCCGCTGCTCCGCGACTGCCGCCCGCTCGCCGGCGCCATCGATCCCCAGGGGCGCGAGCTCTGGATCCGCTCGACGGTCCAGGCGCCGGCGGGAGACGGCCCCCACGCGCTCTACCTGGTCGGCGCGGCCTCGTCGGAGGCCTGGCTGAACGGACGCCGCCTGGGCGCCAACGGCCGCCCCGGCGCCGACGCCGACCAGGAGCAGCCCGGCCGCTACCAGAGCGCGCTCCCGATCCCGGCGACCGTCTGGAAGCCCGGCGCCAACGAACTGGTCGTGCATCTGTCGTCGTTCCACGGCGGTCTGCGGCTGGCCCGTCCGATGGGGATGGCGGGGATCGGCGCCTATCCGTTTCCGTCGCGCCTGCCCTTGCTGGCGGTCATCCTGGCGACGACGGGCGCCCTGGCCGCGGCGGCGTTCGGCTTCGGCGCCATCCACGCCGTCCGGCGCACTCGCTCCAGCCTGATTCTGGCGGCGATCGCCGGGATCGCGGCGATGCAGGCGATCGTGGAGACCTTGCGTCCGCTCTACAACTATCCCTATCCGCTGCATGTCTGGCGGCTCGGCGCCGTCTGGCTGCTGGCGGCGACGTTCGCAATCCTGCTCGTGACCTATGCCGCGGGACGGTTCGCGCCGCGCCGGCGTCGATGGATCATCGGGGCGGCGCTGGTCCTGGTCGGCGGGACCCTGCTGCTGCCCGGCTTCGACGCGAAGACCAGCTGGGCGTTGTTCGCCGGCATCGGCCTCGCCTTGGCGTCAGCCGTGATCGGCGTCCGAGGGCGGGTCGCCGGCGCGCGACCGATGACCGCGTATCTGGTCCTGTTCATCGGCCTGGCGTTCATCCTGCCCGAGCTGTTCGTCGACATATCCCATTTCCTCTTCGCCGCCGGGCTGGTGCTGCCGCTGCTGATGGTCGAGGTCGTGCGCCTGGGCCGCGACGACTGGGGACGCGAGACGGCGCTGGTTCGGGCCGCCAGCCGGGCCGATCGCCTGACCGTCGCCTCGGCCAAGGGCGTGGAGTTCGTCCCGCTGGCCAGCATCGTCGCCGTGGTCGGGGCCGACGACTATGTCGAGCTGCGCCTGGCCGGCGGTCGGCGGCTGCTGCACGCCGCCCGCCTGGACCAGCTGGAGACCGAGCTGGCCGAGAGCTTCCTGCGCGTACACCGCTCGGCGATCGCGAACCTCGCCTGCGTCCGGCGCCTGGAGCGCGCCGAAGGTCGGTGGGTGCTGCATCTGGCGGACGAAGAGGTCCTCAACGTCAGCCGCTCGCGCCTGCCGACATTGCGGGACCGGCTGGACGACCTGTCCCCGGGGGCCGCGAGCCTTCCGGCGGCGGCGAGCGGCGGCGCGCTACGGGAACGTCACGACGCTTCCGTCTAGCGGCAGCTCGGCCCGATGCGAGCTGGCCTGAGAGGCGCGCAGGGCGACCGGTCTCGCCGGGTCGAAGGTCTCCTCGATGGTTCCCTGGCCCAGAAGGGTGAAGGCGTCGATGACGAACGGCAGGCCTTCGGACTGCTCGAACGTCGGCCGGTCGCTGAGGTGGAAATGCAGGTGCGGCGCGCCGGCGCTGCCGGTCTGTCCGACCTGCCCCAGCACGGCGCCGCGGCGGACGGTCTGGCCGACGCGGACGCTCGCGCCGCCCGCGCGCAGATGGGCGTAGTGGGCGTAGACGCCCGGCGCGATCCGGAGGATCACGAAGTTGCCGTAGAGGGTCCGCGCGGTCAGGTCCTCCGGCGTCTCCTGCGGGGCCAGCGGCCGGCCGTCGGGAACGTCGTCGCGGATGTCGACCACGGTCCCGTCGGCCGCCGCCAGGACGTCCCGGCCGAAACCGACCCAGTCGGCGTCTCGCGTGGCCGCGAGGCTCTCGTGCGCGCCGCGAACCGAATGATCGCCATCGTCGAGGCCGAACCAGTCGATGGCGAAGCGCTGAGGGATGGTCAGCCGGCCGTTGATCGCCGTCTCGCCGCCCCAGTGGTGAGAGCGGTGGTCGCCCGGCCCCTCGACCGCCATCCACCGCCCGCCGCGCAGGGGCGGGCCGATCTCGACCGGAGACGCCGCCACGACCGGCGTGCGGACGTCGTCGGCGCGCTGGATCGCGCCCTTGTCCGCCCGGAAGGTGAGTTGATGGCGCAGGCTCTTCGGCGCTGCGCCGTCGGGCAGAGCCAGCCACAGGAAGAGGGTCTGGCTGCGGCCGGTCCGGATCGCGACGCCGTCGGCGGCGCCGCCGTTCTCGGCCGAGGCCGGCAGCAGCGCCTGGAGCCCGGCGCCGTCGATCACCGCCAGAGCCGCCGAGGCGGCGTCGGAGAAGATCGCCAACCGGGTCAGGGTCAGCGGCGTTTCGCCGGAATAGTCGCTGGTCAGCCGCAGTTCGTAGGCCAGGTGGCGCCGGCCGTCGCTGGTCCGGACGGCTTGGGGCGCGGACAGGATCCGGGCCTCCACCTGCGCCTGATGAACGGCGGGGGCGGGCGGCTCCGCCCAGGCGGCGCTGGTCCGACAGGCAGTCCAGAAGGCGAACGCGAGGGCGAGGGGCAGTCCGGAGCGTCGCGACATGAGGCCGTCTCGTTGGGGAGCGTGGCATAGTGGCGAGCCGCCGGGTCTTGTCCACTCCCGGCGCCGAGCGGGGGCGGGGCTCGACGCGTCCGCTCTTGCGCCTGTTCCTCCCAGCCCCGATCTCTCCAGACCGCGCCGCGACGGCGAATTCCTTTGTGGCCGGAGCGGGGCTTGGCTATGGAACCCCCTCACAATTCTTAACGGGCCGGGATTCCGCCGGCCCCCAGCGACGACCGGACGATGAAGAGCCTCAACGACATCCGCAGCGCGTTCCTCGACTACTTCGGCTCCAACGGCCACGCCGTGACGCCGTCGGCTCCGCTGGTGCCGCAGAACGATCCGACTCTGCTGTTCGTCAACGCCGGCATGGTGCCGTTCAAGAACGTCTTCACCGGCGCCGAGACGCCGCCTGCTCCGCGGGCGGCCTCCTCGCAGAAGTGCGTGCGCGCCGGCGGCAAGCACAACGACCTGGACAACGTGGGCTACACCGCCCGCCACCACACCTTCTTCGAGATGCTGGGCAACTTCAGCTTCGGGGACTACTTCAAGGAACAGGCGATCGAACACGCCTGGACCCTGCTGACCCGCGACTTCGCCCTGCCGAAGGACAAGCTGCTGGTCACCGTCTACCACACCGACGAGGAAGCGGCGGCGCTGTGGAAGAAGATCGCCGGCCTGGGCGACGACCGCATCATCCGCATCGCGACGAACGACAACTTCTGGTCCATGGGCGACACCGGCCCCTGCGGCCCGTGCTCCGAGATCTTCTACGACCACGGCGAAGGCATCCCCGGCGGCCCTCCGGGCAGCCCGGACGAGGACGGCGACCGGTTCATCGAGATCTGGAACCTGGTCTTCATGCAGTTCGAGCAGCACCAGGACGGCACGCGCACCAACCTGCCCAAGCCCTCGATCGACACCGGAATGGGCCTGGAGCGCATCGCCGCCGTGATGCAGGGCGTCCACGACAACTACGACGTCGACCTGTTCCGCACCCTGATCGCAGCCAGCGAGGCGGCGACCGGCGTGAAGGCGGAGGGCGACCGCGCCCCGTCGCACCGGGTCATCGCCGACCACCTGCGCACCTCGTCCTTCCTGATCGCCGACGGCGTCGGCCCCAGCAACGAAGGCCGCGGCTACGTCCTGCGCCGCATCATGCGCCGGGCGATGCGCCACGCGCATCTGCTGGGCGCGGCCGAGCCGCTGATGCACCGCCTGGTCCCGACCCTGGTCGAGGAGATGGGCGGCGCCTATCCGGAGCTGAAGCGCGCCCAGCCGGTGATCGTCGAGACCCTGCGCCAGGAGGAGGAGCGGTTCCGCACCACCCTGGGCCGCGGCATGGGCCTGCTCGACGAGGCCACCGCGAACCTGTCGGCCGGCGGCGTGCTGTCGGGCGACGTGGCCTTCAAGCTGTACGACACCTACGGCTTCCCGCTCGACCTGACCCAGGACGCGGTCCGCGCCAAGGGCCTGACCGTCGACACCGACGGCTTCGACACGGCCATGGAAAAGCAGCGCGAGATGGCGCGCGCCAACTGGACCGGCTCGGGCCAGGCGGCCTCGGCCACGGCCTGGTTCCCGGTCCGCGACCGCGTCGGCGCGACCGAGTTCGTCGGCTATGACAACGTCGATGGGACGGGAGCGCTGGTCGCTCTGATGGTCGACGGCGCCGAGGCGGAGACGGCCCAGGCCGGCCAGACCGTCCAAGCGGTGTTCGACGTAACCCCCTTCTACGCCGAGAGCGGCGGCCAGGCGGGCGACACCGGCGTCATCGAATGGGACGGCGGCTCGGCCAAGGTGCTCGACACCCAGAAGCAGGCCGGCGATCTGCACGTCCATACGGTCGAGATCCTGGCCGGCTCGCTGAAGATCGGCGATCGCGCCGTCCTGCATGTGAATCCGGACCTGCGCCTGACCACCCGCTCGAACCACTCGGCGGCCCACCTGGTCCATGCGGCCCTGCACCATGTGCTGGGCGCGCACGTGGCGCAGAAGGGCCAGATGGTCGACGGCGAGCGCATGCGCTTCGACTTCAGCCATGGCGGTCCGCTGACCGCCGCCGAGCTGGAGGCCATCGAGGCCGAGGTCAACGCGGTGATCCGCCAGAACATCCCGGCCAGGACCGAGCTGATGGCGCCGCAGGCCGCGATCGAGGCCGGCGCCGTGGCGCTGTTCGGCGAGAAGTACGGCGACGAAGTCCGCGTCCTCACGCTGGGCCAATCGCTGACCGAGGCGGGCAAGGCCTATTCGGTCGAGCTGTGCGGCGGCACCCATGTGGGCCGCACCGGCGACATCGCCCTGTTCAAGATCGTGTCGGAGCAGGGCATCGCCGCCGGCGTGCGCCGGATCGAGGCGCTGACCGGCGAAGCGGCCCGCCGCTTCCTGCTCGATCAGGCCGGCGTGGCCAAGGACCTGGCCGACCGGTTCAAGGTTCCGGTGGCCGAGGTGGCCGCCCGCGTGGAGGCTCTCGACGTCCAGCGCCGCACGCTCGAGAAGCAGCTCGCCGAAGCCAAGAAGCAGCTCGCGCTCGGCGGGGGCGGTGGCGCGGCGGCGGGCCCCGAGGACGTGGGCGGCGTCGCTTTCATCGGCCGGGTCATGGACGGCGTCGGCGGCAAGGATCTGCGCGGCTTGATCGAGGAGTTCCGCAAACAGGCCGGCGTCGTGGCGCTGGTCGGGACCAACGAAGGCAAGGCCGCCGTGGCGGTCGCCGTCTCGCCGGAACTGGTCGGCCGCTTCAGCGCCGCCGAACTGGCCAAGGCCGCGGTGATCGCCATGGGCGGCCAGGGCGCCGGCGGCAAGCCGGACTTCGCCCAGGGCGGCGCCCCGGACGACAGCAAGGCCGCCGAAGGCGTCGCTGCGGTGAAGGCCGCCCTGGCGGGGTAGCTCCAGGCCCGGGTGGCGCGCTCGACGCCGGTCGCCCCGGCCAACGCCGGGGCACGACCGGTGCTTGGGCGGGTCTAGCCCGTCGTTTCGCCCCGCATCGCCTCGGCGGCGAGGACGACGTGCTCCGGGATGCGGCCGTCGGCCTTCCGCTCGCTGTAGCGGTCGACCAGATAGGCGGCCCGATCGCGGGTCAGCAGGGTGAACTTCACCAGCTCCTCCATCACGTCGACGACACGGTCGTAGTAGGCCGACGGCTTCATCCGGTCTGTTTCGTCGAACTCCCGGTAGGCCATCGCCACCGACGACTGGTTCGGGATGGTGATCATCCGCATCCAGCGGCCCAGCAGGCGCAGGGTGTTGACCGCGTTGAACGACTGCGACCCGCCGCTCACCTGCATGACGGCCAGGGTCCTGCCCTGGGTCGGTCTGACGCTCCCGATCTCCAGCGGAATCCAGTCGATCTGGGACTTCAGGACGCCGGTGACGGCGCCGTGTCGTTCCGGGCTGCACCAGACCTGGCCTTCGGACCACAGCGACAGCGCCCGCAGCTCCTGGACCTTCGGATGGTCCGGGCCGGTCGCGTCCGGCAGCGGCAGGCCGCGCGGATCGAAGATCCGCGTCTCGCACCCCAACGCCTGGAGAATGCGCGCGGCCTCCTCGACCAGCAGGCGGCTGAACGACCGTTCCCGCAGCGACCCGTAGAGCAGCAGGATCCGTGGCGGATGCGTGGAGGGCGGCGGCGCTTCGATCCGCCGTCGATCGATCGGGTCGAGGAAGCGCGAGTCGAGGGCGGGCAGGTCGGTCACGGAGGACTCCAGATGGGGCGTTGAACAATCTTATAATTCCAGTATATTGGAAATATGGAATCTAAGCCCGCTGTCAACATGCTCTCCGCTCTCGGACACGAAGGGCGCCTGGCGATCTTCCGCCTGCTGGTGAGGGCCGGGCCGGAGGGTGTGGCGGCCGGCGAGATCGCCCGCGTCCTGGACGTCCTGCCCAACAGCCTGTCCGCCAATCTCAACGTACTGTCGCACGCGGGCCTGATCGCCTCGCGCCGGGACGGGCGCTCGATCATCTACTCCGCCGACTACGGCGCCATGAGCGGCCTGCTGGCCTTCCTGATGGAGGACTGTTGCAACGGCGCGCCGGAGGTCTGTGCGCCGCTGGGCGCGATCCTGTCGCGCACGGAGGGCTGCGGGCCCGCCTGCCTCCCGGACCCCCGCTGAAGATGCAGGCCTTCAGCCTGTCGCGGCGGCTCGCCGCCGAAGGACTGGGAACGGCCCTGCTGCTGACCGTCGTCGTCGGGTCCGGCGTCATGGGCGAGCGCCTCGCCGCCGGAAACCTGGCGCTGGTCTTGCTGGCCGACAGCCTGGCGACCGGAGCCGCTCTCGTGACCCTGATCTGGGTCTTCGGTCCGATCTCGGGCGCGCATTTCAATCCGGCGGTCACCCTGGTCGCGGCCCTGCGGGGGGATCTGCCCTGGCGCTCGGCGCTCGCCTATCCGGTCGCGCAGGTGATCGGCGCGATAGCAGGCGTCTGGGCGGCGCACGCCATGTTCGGCGAGCCGATCCTCCAGGTTTCGGCCAGGCCGCGCGACGGCGGCGCACTGGTCTTTTCCGAGGCCGTGGCGGCGTTCGGTCTCGTCGCGGTCATCCTCGGCGCCATGCGCTTTAGACCCGCGAGCGTTGCGCCGGCGACCGGCCTCTACGTGATGGCGGCCTACTGGTTCACGGCTTCGACCGCGTTCGCCAATCCGGCCGTGACGATCGCCCGGAGCCTGTCCGACACCTTCGCCGGCATAGCGCCGTCCAGCGCGCCGGCCTTCATCCTGGCCCAGGTCGTCGGAGCGGTGCTCGCGGCGGGGGTCTTCGCGTGGCTTCTCAAGACGGAGGAGGGCTCATGACCGACGCCGACTTTCCCATCATCATCTTCCACAATCCGGCCTGCGGAACCTCGCGCAACACCGTCGCCATGGTGCAGGCGGCCGGTTACGCGCCGGCCGTCGTCGACTATCTCCAGACCGGCTGGACCCGCGACGTGCTCTGCGATCTGGCCGGCAGAGCGGGTCTGTCGTTTCGCCGGCTCCTGCGCGAGAAGGGCTCGCCCGCCGAAGCGCTGGGGCTGCTGGCCCAGGACGTCGACGAGCAGCGCATCCTCGAGGCGATGCTCGAACATCCCATCCTGGTGAACCGGCCGATCGTCGCGACCCCAAAGGGGGTGAAGCTCTGCCGTCCGTCCGAGGTCGTGTTCGAGCTCCTGGATCGAAAGCCCGACAGCTTCACCAAGGAAGACGGCGAGGTGGTGACGCCCTAGGGCGCTCGTTCCCGCTCAGGCATACGCCGCCCAGCCGCGCCAGGTCAGCGCGGCGAAGAAGGGGGTGACGCCGGTGAACCCGGCGTGACGCAGGATCGCCTCGTCCTCCTCGGGGCTCAGCACGTGCAGTTGCGCGGCCACCGCCGCGCGGGCGCCCTCGGCTTGAGCCGGATCGACGCCCGAGGCGACGGCGAAGGCCGCGTAGCGGGCCAGCCAGTCCGCGCGTGCGTCCCGAGGCGCGCTGGCGTGAGCAATGACGAAGGGCGCGCCGGGGCGCAGGCGGCGGCGGATCTCCACCAGGGTTCGGCGGCGCTCGTCGGCCGGCAGGAAGTGGAGAGTCAGCAGGCAGGCGGCTGCGTCGAACGGGCCCTCCGGGGCGTCGTCGATATAGCCCTCGTGCAGGCGCGCTTTCGAGGCCAGGGAGCCCAGCGTCCGCTCGGCCAGCCGCAGCATCTCGCCGGCGGGGTCGACGCCGTCGAAGGTCCAGTCGGGATGGGCCTCGGCGAAGACCTTCATCTCCAGCCCGCCGCCGGCGCCCAGAACCAGCACCCGGGCATCGGCCGGAGCCCGCTCGGCCAGCATCAGCGCCGCCATCCGCTGCAGGTCGGCGAAGCCCGGCACGAAGCGCGGCGGACCCTCGGCGTAACGGGCGACGGCGTCGGGATTGGAGAAGTGGGCGAGCAGGGCGTTCATCGGCGAGGCTCCTTCATGTCACTTTAAATGTGGCGTAAAGGGGCGTGGCGCAACCATCACCGGCGCCGATCCTGCGTTGGAAGCGCTTACAGGCCCATCCGGAGGATCCCCAGCACCACGGGGCCGGTCGGTTTCGAGGCCTTGGAGGGGTCCACCGCAAGCACCTGGATCGCAGTGTCAGTCGCCGAAATCCGGACGGCCCAGGTCTCGCTGGTTCGCAGTGTGGAGAGCGGCTTGGGCGTCTTGATCTGACTCCAGCGCTGCTCGCGCAGGGCGGTGCGGTACGCCGCAACGGCTTCGATGCGTCCGTACACCAGCACCATACAGAAGGGCATGCCGTCCTGGGCGTTGACCCTTATCCGGTCGCCCTCGGCGGTCCGCAGCTCATAGGCGGGACGCTCAGCGCCGTCCGAACCCGTCTCCGTCACGACCTGGAAGCCCGACTGCTCGACGAGATCCCGGGCCGGCAGCTTGGCGCTGGTCAGCACCGGAATGCAGAGATCGCCGACGGCGACGCTGACCGCCTGCTGGGTCGACGGCGGCGTCGCGGGCTCGGCGGCGAGGGCCGGCGCGGCGATGATCGACAGGGCGGCGGCGATCACGCCGACTGTTCTTGAAATCATGGTCTTCATCCCCCGATGGCCCGGTCCGCATCTGGCCGACGGTTCGCGGCGGCGTCAAACGCCGGCGGCGGCGAAGGCGCGGCCGTAGCGGCCCGGAGGCTGGCCGACGAAACGGCTGAAGGCGGTGCTGAAGGTGGCGGGCGAGCTGTAGCCGACACGCTCGGCGACCTCGGCCAGGGCGACCTTGCCGCCGCGGATGAGGTCCTTCGCCAACGCCATCCGCCAGGCCAGCAGATAGTCCATCGGCGAGGTTCCGACGACGCGGGTGAAGCGGTCGAAGAAGGTCGAGCGCGACAGCGCGGCCTCGCCGGCCAGCTCGGCTACGGTCCAGGCGCGAGCGGGCGAGTCGTGCATCCGGCGCAGCGCCGTCGCCAGCCTGGGATCGCCCAGGCCGCGCAGAAGCCCGGGCGGAGCGTCGTCGCGCTGGGCGGCGCGGAGGGCCTCGACCATCAGCACCTCTATCAGCCGCGACAGGATCAGGTCGCGACCGGGGCGCTGGTCGGCCGCCTCCTCGCCGACCAGCCGGACCAGCGTCGAGAGCCGTTCGGCGCCGCGCATATGGACCAGGGGCGGCAGGAGCGAGACCAGCAGGTCCGCGTCCGGGGAGTCGAAGACGAAATAGCCGCCCAGCAGCCGGGCGTTGGCGGGGCCGTCGGGGTCCCCATGCCGGACCTCGTCGGTCGGGGCCGGCGTCGTCCTCGGGTCGATCAGCCGCGCGGCGCCGGGCTCCAGGCTCGACATCACGAACCCGGGCGTAGCGGGCAGCAGCACGAAATCCCCCGCTTCGAGCACGACCGGGGCCTGGCCTTCGACCGTCAGCCGACAGGCGCCTTCGAGGACGGTGCAGAAGCTGGGCTGGCCGAAGTCAGTGTAGCGCACGGCCCAGCGGCCGGCGCCGCTGATGCCCTTGGTGAACACCGTGCGCGGGCGGAGCAGGGCGATGACGTCGGAGAGAGGATCGATCATGTTCGGACTATTGCAAAAGAAATGCGGACTTCAAACCGTATATCGTCCGAAATCTGTCGCCTAGGGTCCGGAGGTCGCCTCAAGGAAAGGACATCGCCATGAAGACCGTTCTGATCACCGGCTGTTCGTCGGGCTACGGCCTGGAGACCGCCCGCCACTTCCATGCCGAAGGCTGGAGCGTCATCGCCACCATGCGGCGCCCGCAGCCGGACCTGCTGCCCGCGTCGGTGCGTCAGCTGGCGCTGGACGTGACCCGTCCCGAGAGCATCGCCGCCGCGATCGAGGCCGCCGGGCCGATCGACGCCCTGGTCAACAACGCCGGCATCGGAGTGATCGGCGCCCTGGAGGCCACGACGATGGCCAAGACCCGCCAGATCTTCGAGACCAACACCTTCGGCGTCATCGCCATGTGCCAGGCCGTCGTCCCGCAGTTCCGCGAGCGGGGTTCGGGGGTGATCGTCAACGTCACCTCCAGCGTCACCCTGGCCGCGATGCCGCTGGCCTCGGTCTACACCGGCAGCAAGACGGCCATCACGGGGTTCACCGGCTCGCTGGCGCTGGAGCTGGCGGCCTTCGGCGCGCGCGCCAAGCTGGTCGAGCCCGGCTACGGTCCGGGCACGCGCTTCACCCAGAACAGCGACGTCAGCCTGGACGACATGATCCCCCCGGCCTACCGGCCGTTCGCCGAGCCGATCCTGTCGGCCTTCGGCCAGCCGGGCCTGATCACCACCGGCGAGGACGTCGCCGAGACGGTCTGGCGAGCGGTCAACGACGCCTCGGGCCGGCTCCGCTATCCGGCCGGGCCCGACGCTGTGGCGCTGGCCGCCCAGGCCTCCGCCGCCTGATCGCCCGTGCGACCTGACTCCGCTTTACGGGCGACGCCGGCGCGGCTAGAAGCGCCGGCGATGGCCTTGAGCATGACCAAAGCGATTACCTGCAAAACGACCCGCCGCGGCGGGGCGTTGGCGGGTGCGTGCGCGGTCTGACGCGAGCATCCGGACCAAAGCCCCGCCGATGCGCGGGGCGGCCTCCTCAAACGACATCGGCTGTTCACCGCGCGTCCGCATCCACGAGGAGACGCACGTCATGAACCCCAGATTTTCCCCTTCGAACCCCGCGCATGTCGGCATCGTCGGCGCCACCGGCCTGGTCGGCGGCATGATGCGCGAGCTGCTGGCCGAGCGCGGCTTCCCGGTCGCCTCGCTGCGCCTGTTCGCCTCGGCGCGCTCGGCCGGGACGCGTCTGCCCTGGCAGGGCGGCGAGGTCGTGGTCGAGGACGCCGACCAGGCCGACTACGCGGGCCTCGACCTGGTGTTCTTCTCGGCCGGCGGCTCGACCGCCCTGGCCCTGGCTCCGCGCGTCGCGGCGGCCGGCGCGATCGTCATCGACAACTCCTCGGCCTGGCGCGCCGATCCCGAGGCGCCCCTGGTGGTGCCGGAAGCCAACGCCCATGCCCTGGCCTCGATCCCCAAGGGCATCGTCGCCAACCCCAACTGCACGACCATGGCGGCCATGCCGGTGCTGAAGCCGCTGCATGCGGCGGCCGGTCTAAAGCGGCTGGTGGTCAGCACCTACCAGGCGGCGTCGGGCGGCGGCGTGGCCGGCATCCGCGAGCTGGCCGACCAGCTGGCGGCGGGCGAGGGCGGCGCGGCCGAGGCCCTGGCGCGAGACGGCGGGGCGGTGGCCTTCCCGCCGCCGGCCAAGTGGGCGGCGCCGCTGGCCTACAACGCCGTGCCGCTGAACTACCGGCTGGTCGAGGACGGCTACACCGAGGAAGAGCTCAAGCTGCGCGACGAGACCCGCAAGATCCTCGAGCTCCCGAACCTGCCGGTCTCGGCGACCTGCGTGCGGGTCCCTGTGTTCACCGGCCACTCGCTGTCGATCAACGCCGAGTTCGAACGGCCGATCTCGGTCGAAGAGGCCGAGGGGCTGCTGGCCGACGCGCCGGGGGTCGAGCTGACCGACGTTCCCAACCCGCTGGCCGCGGCCGGCCGGGATCCGGTCCTGGTCGGGCGCGTGCGGCCGGATCCGACCGTCGCCCACGGCCTGGTCCTGTTCGTCAGCAGCGACAACCTGCGCAAGGGCGCGGCCCTCAACGCCATCCAGATCGCCGAGGCGCTGACGGCGTAGGATCGTAATCGCCGGAAGGCGGAGGGGACAGGTGCGCTGCGCGTACAGATCCCCGGCGGCGGATGGGGACAGGCTCCCGCAGGGTGCGTGTCCCCAAACGCCGACGAAGGCTTTCGAGCGGATGTCCGGGGCAAGGGCATCCGGTCAGTGGCGGATCCCTGACGGTCGATTCTGTCGCGGTGCGGGGGGATGCCCAGTCGAACGGGGCGGGCGGCGCGACGTGATTTGCAAGATCGCTTGCTCAGGATGTTCGAGCGCTCCCGACGGCGGCCCTCTCCACCGTGCTTCGCATGGTCCCCTCTCCCAAGAGAGAGGATCGAGCCGGGGGCGAGCTTTGTCGCCTTCTCCGTTGCAAGGCGTCTTGGAAGACAGGGACGCATGCCTTCGGTCCATGTCCGCACGATCCTGCCCCGCGAAGATCGAGGCCGGTGGAACCGTTCCGCCAGGCCGTGGCCCCCCAAACGAGCTCTGGCGACGCGCGTAAGGACGACGGCCGATGCGCCCCGTCCCGCCGCTCCGGTTCAGCCCTGCGGCTGGTAGAAGGCCGACAGCTTGTTGCCGACCGGGTCGCGGACATAGGCGAGGTAGTGGCCGACGCCGTAGTCGGTCCGTGGGCCGGCCGGGCCTTCGCAGGTTCCGCCGTTGGCCATCGCCGCGGCATAGAAGGCGTCGACCTGCGCATGACTCTCTGCGTGCAGCCCGATCATGACGCCGTTGCCCGCCCGGGCCGGTTCGCCGTCGTAGGGCGCGCAGAGCAGGATCACGCCGTGATCGTCGCCCTCGGGTCCATAAGCGGCCCAGGTCCCGTGAACCCATAGCCGAACCTGTCCCAGAGCCCCGAGCGCCGCATCGTAGAAGGCCATGGCCGTCTGCAGATCGTCGGTTCCGATGGTGATGTAGCTGACCACGGACTTGGCGGCGCTCATGCGCTTGTCTCCCATCATGCCGGACCTGTTCCGGCCCCGCTCGTCTCTCCCGATTCCGGGGCCTCGTCAGGCGCCGTCTTCGGGGCGGTCGTGGACGATCGCCAGCTTGTTGCCGGTGGGGTCGCGCAGATAGGCCGCATACCAGGTCGGGGTGTAGTGGGGGCGCGGACCCGGAGGACCTTCGCAGACCGCCCCGGCGGCCAGGGCTGCTGCGTGGAAGGCGTCCACCTGCGCCCGGTTCTCGGCGCCGAAAGCCAGCATGGCGCCGTTGCCGGCGCTGGCCGCCTGACCGTCGAACGGGTTGCACAGCCAGAGCGTCTGCCCGTCGCCGCTGCCGTCCGGACCGTAGGCGACGAAGCCCGGAAACTCGTTGAATCGCGACCAGCCGAGCACCGGCATGACCACGTCGTAGAAGGTCTTCGCCGCCGCCAGGTCGCCGGCGCCGAGCGTCAGATAGGTGATCGTGGCGGGCATGATCCGCTCCCTCCTGCTCATCTCCCTAGGCCCGGACGCTATTCGCGAAAGTCGAACAAAGCAAGAACATTATCCTCCGAACGTGATCGTCAGCGAGGCCCGGATCGTGCGCGGCGCGATCGGCCAGATCAGGCCGTTCGGGCTGCCCCAATAGCCGGCCTCGCCGGTGACGTTGGAGGCGAGCACGCGGAACTGGGCGGGCCGGCCGCCCAGCTCGAACCGTCGCCGGGCGCCGATGTTCAGGGTGGTCTGGGCCGGGGCGCGCAGGGTGTTGGCGCTGTCGACCCAGCGTTCGTTGTTGTAGGTGACCTGGGCGTCGACCGACCAGCCGGCGACGAGCTGCCGCTCGACGTTGCCGTTCAGGACCACGGTGCTGATTCCGGCCGCCTCCGCCCCGACCACGCCGGCGTCGACCAGCTCGCCGCTGACCTCCGCCTCGAACGCCACGCCGCCCAGGACGATGCTGGTCTTCTCGCCCAGCGGTCCGGCCAGCGAGGCCTCGACGCCGCGGTGGGCGACCTCGCCGACCAGGCCGAACGAGCCGTCGGCGCGGAAGCCGGTGGTCGGCTTGCTGACCTCGAACAGGGCGGCGATCAGGGTCAGGTCGCCGAGCGACTGACGCACGCCCAGCTCGCGCTGCTCGGCCTCGACCGGCGCCAGCACCTCGAAGGCGTTGGTCGCCGACTGCGGCGCCGAGCCGGTCTCCTCCAGGCCCGTGACCCAGCTGGCGAACAGGCTGGTGCGCGGCGTCGGGCTCCAGATGACCGAGGCGTTGTAGAGGGTGGTCTCGTCCTGGCCGCGGGTGACCGGACCGGCGACGCTCTCGACCGTCTTCTCGTAGCGGGTGCGATGGACGCCGAGGCGCAGCTGCAGCCTGTCGTTCCAGGACAGGCCGTAGCCCAGGCTGGCCGTCGTCTGGTCCACCCGATCCTCGCCCCGCGTTCCGCGCCAGGCGACGTCGGGCTTCACGGGCGTCGGACCGGCCAGGGTGAAATCGGGCAGCGCGACGGCGTGGGTGGAGGTCAGGTCCACCGTGCTGCGCCGCATCCGCAGGGAGGCGCTGACCAGGTGGTCGACGTCGCCGCCGGCGAACACGCGCGACAGGCGCAGCTCGCCGGAGTCGGAGATGTTGGTCTTGCGCGGAGCGAGCATGGCCGAGGCCGAGACGTTTCCGGCGCCGTCGATCTTGAGCAGGGTGAAGTCCGACTCCCGCGCGTCCCAGATCGAGCGGAAGGCCGAGGCGTCGACGGTCCATCCCCCGAGCGCGAGGTTGTAGAGCAGGCCGGTGTTGAAGCTGGTCGCCTCCACCCGGGAGCCTCGCGCCGCGTACTGGCGGAGCGGCTGGACGTTCGGCGGCAGGGCGGTCCCGACGACCTTGAGGCCGTAGTCGCCGTCGTAGCCGCGCTCGTAGACCGTGGCGAAGGCGGTCAGGCGCTGGTTCTCGCCGAGCCGGAACCGGCCGACCAGACCGAGATCGACCGCCTCGCCCTCCGAACCGGCGGGCCACCGCACCGTCGGCCGCACCACGAGCCCGCCGGCCAGCGACAGCCGGTCGTCGTCGGCGCGCCAGGAGCCGTTCGCCTCGAAGGTCGGGGTCTCGTAGTCGCGTATGCCGAAGCCGAGCGACAGCTGGTTGCGCTCCGACGGCGTCCTCAGCCGGTAGTTCACCACCCCCGACGGCGCGGGATAGGGCAGGCGGGCGGCGTTGACCCCGACCCGCACGCTGACCCCGGCCAGCACCGGGTCGTTCAGCGGCGAGGCGCGGACGAAATAGGCGTCGTCGATGCGATAGGCGCCGCTGTTCTGCAGGTCGAAGCCGCGCACCTGGCCCTCGCTGTAGAGGCCCAGCTGCTCGATGCCGGCGCGTTCTCCGAAGGCGTCGGCGGCGGCGCGGACGGCGTTGTCCTGCGCCAGGGCGGCCCCGGCGGTCATCGATGCGGCCATCGACGCGGTGAGGGCGGAGACGGCTGCGGCGAAACGTTGCATTGTTGTAATCCCGGTTGAACTGGCTGTTCAGGAACCGGTGTTTGATGGAGATTGCCGCCGGGGACGGCGTGGCTGTGGGCGTGATTTATTCATGATGGTTTGGCGATGACCGAACACCTGGCCGCAGAGAACCGCGAGCTGATCCTGGCCCGGGAAGCTCCCTTCGGGCTGGCTGGAACCCAGGTGCGGCCGGCGGCGCTGGAGGTCGAGCACGACGGTCGGATCATCGCGCTCGAGCCCCGGGTGATGAAGGTCCTGGTCGCTCTGGCGCGATCCCGCGGAGAGCCGGTGAGTCGAGACGAACTGATCGAGCTGTGCTGGGGCGGGCGGATCGTGACCGAAGGCGCGCTCAATCGCTGCACCGCGCAGCTGCGTAAGGCCCTGGCGGACAATCCGCGCATCCGCATCGACACGATCCCGACCGTCGGCTACCGGCTGCAGGCCAGCGCCGACCTGCATGTCCATCCGCTGGGCGGGGCCGGCGCAACGACCGCAGCCGCGGCGGACGAGGCCATTCCCACACCGCGCCGCCTATGGCCCATGGCGGCGGCTGCGGCGGCGGTCGTGGCCGTGGTCGGCGGAACGGCTTGGTGGTGGACCTCGCCCAAGCCGGTGACCTGGACCGCCGCCAGCTATCGACCGATCACCAGCGAGCGCGGCCTGGAGACCCATCCGGCCCTGTCGCCCCGGGGCGACCAGCTGGTCTACGCCCAGCGCTACGACAGCTCCCAGACGCGGGACCTGTACCTGCGCGGCGTCGGGCCGGGCGCGACGCCCGTGCGCCTGACCCGCGATTCCGGCGACAACCACAGCCCGGCCTGGTCGCCGCGCGGCGATCGGGTGGCCTTCGTCCGCGCCGGCTGGTCGGGGCCCTGCAGCCTGGTGGTGGTGCCGATGCCGCTGGGGCCGGAGCGGGTCGTCGGCCGCTGCCAGGCGGCGACCTACACCAAGGTCAGCTGGCTGGACGACGAGACCCTGGTCATCTCCGACCGCCCGACGCCCGCCGCCATCCGTCGCGTGCGGGCGATCGACATCCGGACGGGCGTGGGCCGCGACCTGACCGCGCCCACGGCCGAGACGCTGGGCGACAGCGACCCGGTGGTCTCGCCCGACGGGCGCAGCATCGTGTTCCGCCGCGGCCTGATGCACGGCGCCGACGACCTATTCCTCAAGGACGTCCGGACGGGACGGGAGCGGGCCCTGACCACCGACGGCTGGAAGGCCGTCGGCTACGTCTGGTCGGCCGACAGCCGGCACGTCTTCTACTCGTCGAACCGCGGCGGCGCCTTCGGCCTGTGGACCGTGGACACCCGCCGCAGCGGCCCGCCCAAGCGCGTCAGCCTGGGCCTGGGCAGCGTCAGCTTCAGCCGCATGGGCGTCGACGGCTCCAACCGGTTGGCGGTCGAGGCGCCGAGCGGCAGCTCGAACCTGGCCCGGCGCGCGCCGGACGGGGCGATCAGTGCGGTGACCAGCAGCTCCAACAGCGACGACTGGGATCCGACGGCCTGGCGCGACGGGACCGTGGCCTACATCTCCGACCGCAGCGGCGCGTCCGAGGTCTGGATCGTCAATCCCGACGGCCGCGCGGTCCAGCTGACCTCGCTGGTCGGCAGCTACGTCTCGGCGCCGTCCTGGTCGCCGGACGGCCGCGACATCGCCTTCGTCTCGGTGAAGGGGCGGCGGTCGGAGATCTACAGCGTCGGCCGCGACGGCTCCCGTCTGCGCGCCCTGACCGACGACGGCGCCGACAAGCTCAGCCCGGTCTACGCGCCCTCGGGCGACCGTCTGCGCTACGTCCTGCACGATGCGGGAGGGTACCGGCTGATGGAGCTGGCGCTGACCCCGGGCGCCCGGCCGCGCGCCGTGCCCGGCGGCGCCGGCTGGCGCGAGGTGAAGGGCGGACCGGACGGACGGCTCTACGGCGTGCGCGGCGACGGCGTGGTCCGGGCGGTGCTCGGCGGGGCCGAGCCGGAGGCGCCGGTGCGCCTGGGCGCGGACGACACCTGGACGCCGACCGCGGACGGCGTCTACGTCCTGCGGGCCCGCAGGGACTCCCAGACGCCGCCGACGGCGTGGCTGCACCCCTGGACCGGGCCGGCGCGCGCGGTGACCGACCTGCCCTTCACCTGGGGCGACCTCAGCCTGGCGCCCGACGGCTCGCTGATCTTCATCCGCGACATCGACGAGCAGATCGATCTCGGGCTGATCGAGCTGACGAGCTGACTACCGCTCGTCGGCCGGCAGCTGGATGTGCGACAGCTTCCAGGTGAACAGCGCCCGCCGCTCGAAGGTGAACACCGTGACCTTCGACGGCTCGCCGGGACGGCGGACGGCGATGCGGGCCCGATCCGGGTCCCAGTAGGAGAACAGGGGCGGCAGGCCGCCGAGCGCCTGTTTCAGCCGGCCCGGAAAGCCCGGGACAGGCGACGGCGGCGGCGGAGCCTTGCCGGGAGCGTAGCCCTGACTCAGCGCCGCCAGACCCTTCAGGGTCAGGTAGCGGTCGGCCTTGGGCTCGGGCGGGGCGATCGGCTCGATGGCCTTCTTGAAGGCGCCGATCGGGTCCTGCCAGATCGAGGGCGGCTCCGGCGAAGCGGCCGGTGCGACGGGGACCAGTTGGCCGGTCAGGCTCTTGCGCACCGCCGGGAAGTCGACGAGATGGGCCACCGCCGCCACGTCCTCGGCCGTCGTCGCCGCGCGCAGGGCGCGGAACGCGAACCAGGGCGCGCTCGCGAACGCCAGCGCGAAGGCGAGCGCGCTCACCACGAAGATCTTGAAGAGGTCTAACCGCATAACGCCCCGCCGTTAACGCTGTCGGCGCATCAGCGCAAAGGCGCGCTTCGAAGGCAAGGGGCCTCGCGCCGAGAGGGAGCCCGACGAAAAAGGGGACAGGCTCCGCACGGCGGCGCCTGTCCCCTGATCGTCAACGGCTGTTCGGGGACACCTGCGGGTAGGTGTCCCCGGCGGCTCAGGCCGCCATCGCCTTCTTGAGGTTCTCGTCGATCTTGTCGAGGAAGCCCTCGGTGGTCAGCCAGCCCTGCTTGTCGCCGACCAGCAGCGCCAGGTCCTTGGTCATGAAGCCGCTCTCGACGGTGTCGATGCAGACCTTCTCCAGGGTGGCGGCGAACTTGGCCAGCTCGGCGTTGTCGTCGAGCTTGGCGCGGTGCGCGAGACCGCGGGTCCAGGCGAAGATCGAGGCGATCGAGTTGGTCGAGGTCGACTCGCCCTTCTGGTGCTGGCGGTAGTGGCGGGTGACGGTGCCGTGGGCGGCTTCGGCTTCCACGGTCTTGCCGTCCGGCGTCATCAGCACTGAGGTCATCAGGCCCAGCGAGCCGAAGCCCTGGGCGACGATGTCCGACTGCACGTCGCCGTCGTAGTTCTTGCAGGCCCAGACGTAGCCGCCCGACCACTTCAGCGCCGAGGCGACCATGTCGTCGATCAGGCGGTGCTCGTAGGTGCCGCCGAACTCGGCGAACTTGGCCTTGTAGTGCTCGTCGAACACTTCCTGGAAGATGTCCTTGAAGCGCCCGTCATAGGCCTTGAGGATGGTGTTCTTGGTCGACAGATAGACCGGGTACTTGCGGTTCAGGCCGTAGGCGAACGAGGCGTGGGCGAACTCGCGGATCGAGTCGTCGAGGTTGTACATCGCCATGGCGACGCCGGCGCTCGGGGACTGGAAGACCTCGTGCTCGATGGTCTCGCCGTCTTCGCCGACGAACTTGATCGTCAGCACGCCCTTGCCGGGGAACTTGAAGTCGGTGGCGCGGTACTGGTCGCCGAAGGCGTGGCGGCCGACGATGATCGGCTGGGTCCAGCCGGGCACCAGGCGGGGGACGTTCTGGCAGATGATCGGCTCACGGAAGATCACGCCGCCCAGGATGTTGCGGATCGTGCCGTTCGGCGACTTCCACATCTTCTTCAGGCCGAACTCCTCCACGCGGGCTTCGTCCGGCGTGATGGTCGCGCACTTCACGGCGACGCCGTGCTTCTTGGTCGCGTTGGCGGCGTCGATGGTGACCTGGTCGTTGGTCGCGTCGCGGTTCTCGACCGAGAGGTCGTAGTAGTCCAGCTCGAGGTCGAGGTACGGGAAGATCAGCTTGTCCTTGATGAGCTTCCAGATGATGCGGGTCATCTCGTCGCCGTCCATGTCGACGACGGGATTGGCGACCTTGATCTTGGCCATTGGGCGAATGTCTCCGGTTGGGCGCGGTCGGGACCGTACGGCGCACAGGGCCGGACGGGCGCGCGGTGCGCAGGGCTATAGCCGCTCGCGGTGACAGCGAGAAGTCCGATTGTCGCACCCCGGACAAACCCTTCGCCAAATCAACGGCCTATTCAGGGATCGCCCGTAGAACGGGGTTCCCTAAGGAGAGCCGCCGCCTCGATGATCGCCGTCGCCAAGCCCCTTGCGCGCAAGCTGCTCGGCATCGTGGTCGTGCTCTCGATCGTGGTGACGGGGCTGACCAGCCTGGCCACCTTCTTCTTCGTCCAGAAGGCGTCGATCGCCCACCAGGTCGAGCATCTGAAGCTCTATGTCACCGAACGCGCCCAGACCGAGGACCGGCTGTTCTCGGAGCTGGTCAAGGTCCACGCCGACGCCAACCGCGCGCTGATGCTGCGCTACGGTCTGCTGCGCGGGCGGAACCTCGACGCGCGCTTCCAGGAGCTGTTCCCGCTGCAGCCGGACGGCACGCGGCGCAGCGCGCCGGACCTGTTCGACGGCCGCCTGCGCAGCGAGACCGACTACATCTACGGCATGGGGTCGTTCATGGCGAACGGCGCCGCCGTCACGAACGACGACAAGGCGCTGTATCTGGCGGTGCTGGAAGTGGCCTCCATGGTCGGCGAGGCGCAGCGCGCCCGATACGACAACTTCTACATGTTCAGCACCGACAACCGGCTGATCATGTACGGACCCGAGCGCAAGGATCGGCTGCTGTACTATCGGCGGGATGCGCCGGCGGACTTCGGCTTCCAGAAGGAAGAGATGACCGAGATCACCCGGCCGGCGGCAAACCCCGCGCGGATGATGCGCTGCACCAAGCTGCGCAAGCTGCTGAGCGACCCCAGCGGCAAGGCCCTGACCACCGCCTGCATGACCCCGATCGACATAGGCGGCCGCCACATCGGCGCCTGGGGAACGACCGTGACGCTCGACAGCTATCTGCTGGAAGCGGTCGGCCGATCGGCGGCGGGCAGCGAGAACATCATCGTCTCGGCCGACGGCGAGCTGATCGGCGCGCCCGGCATGGGCCGCGGCGGCGTGGTCAGCCCCGACGAGCTGGAGGCCCAGGAGAAGAGCCGCGGCGTCGGCGATCTGGTCAAGGCGATCCGGGCCCACGGGACGGAGTCGGGGGCCTTCGAGTATCGCGACCAGATGATCGCCTATGGTCACCTCAAGGAGCCCGACTGGTACTTCGTCATGAGCCTGCCCACCGCCGACGTGGCGCGCTCGGCGGCGCTGACGGCCTCGTGGGTCCTGCTGTTCGGCCTGCTCGGCATTGTCGCCCAGGCGGTGCTGCTGGTGCGGATCGTCAATCGCGAAGTGGTCGCGCCCCTGGAAATCCTGTCGAACACGCGCGGCGGCGCTTCCGGTTGCGCCGAGGGCGTCGAACAGCGGGCCGACGAGATCGGCGCCCTGGCGCGGATGCTGCGCGGTCAGCGCCAGCGGAACGACGAACTGCTGCGGTCGCTGGAGGATCGCGTCGCCGCCCGCACCGCCGAGCTGCAGCGGGCCAACAAGGCGAAGTCGACCTTCCTGGCGAACATGTCGCACGAGCTGCGCACGCCGCTGAACGGAGTCATCGCCCTGACCGACCAGCTGGCCGAGACCGACGATCGGGACCGCCGGCGGGAGCTGGCGGGCCTGGTGTCCTCGTCCGGCCGCCTGCTGGAGCAGGTTCTGGGCGACATCCTGGACGTCTCGAAGATCGAGGCCGGCCAGTTCCGCCTGTCGCCGGCGCCGTTCGATTTGATCGAGACGGTCTCGGGCATGGCCGACCTGCATCGCGCCGCCGCCGAGGCCAAGGGGCTGGCCCTGACCTGGACGGTCGCGCCTGAGGCTCGCGGCGGCTGGGCGGGCGACAGCGGCCGGATCGCCCAGATCCTGTCCAACCTGCTCGGCAACGCGGTGAAGTTCACCGAGCGCGGCGAGGTGGCGCTGGACGTCGATCTCGACGGCGAGGACCGGCTTCGCTTCGTCGTGCGCGACACCGGCGTCGGCTTCGACGCCGAGGCCCGGGCGCGGTTGTTCCGGCGGTTCGAGCAGGCGGACGACTCCATCACCCGTCGGTTCGGCGGCACCGGCCTGGGCCTGTCGATCTGCGCCGCCCTGGCGCAGATGATGGGCGGCGAGATCGACGCGGTCGCCGAGCCGGGCGAGGGCGCGGCCTTCACGGTGGTCCTGCCGCTGCTGCGGGCCGAGCCGGCGGCGACGGAGCGCGCGGACCCCGACCAGGGCGCCGAGGCGAGCCTGGCCGGGCTGAGGGTCCTGGTCGCCGAGGACCATCCGACGAACCAGAAGGTGATCCAGATCATCCTCGAGCCGTTCGGGGTCGACCTGACCCTGGTCGGCAACGGGGAGGAGGCGCTCGCCGCCGCCGAGCAGCGGCGGTTCGACGCCGTCCTGATGGACATGCAGATGCCGGTGATGGACGGCCTGACCGCCACCCGGCGGTTGCGCGCCCGCGAGGCCGACCTGGGCCGGTCGCCGGCGCTGATCGTCATGGTCACCGCCAACGCCATGGACGAGCATGTCGAGGCGGCGATCGCGGCCGGCGCGGATCTGCACATCGCCAAGCCCCTTCGTCCGGCCCAGCTGGTCGAGGCCCTGGCCATGGCGCCTCGCGACCGCGGCGACGAGAGCGAGCGGGCGGCAGGGTAGGGTCCCACTCCTATTAGGCCGCGTCCCCGCCTCCCTCTTCCGTCATCCTCGCGCTCGTCGCGAGGATGACGGGGAAGGTGCGTGTCCCCTAAGCACCTACCCCGCCGCCTTGGCGATCACGCGCATGGCCTCGGCGATGGCGGCGTCCCGCGCGGCGTCGTCCTGCGGGGAGGCGGCCAGGAACACCACCACGGCGTAGCGCCGGCCGTCCTTCAGGGTGACGACGCCGACGTCGTTGGTGGCGAGGGTCAGGCCCAGGTCGGTCGCCGCCGTGGCGCTCTTGTGGGCGATGGTCGCGCCCGGCGGCAGGCCCGCCTTCAGCCGCTCCTCGCCGGTCGGGCTGTCGGTCATGATCTTGAGCAGCAGCTGGGTCGACGCCGGCTTGAGCAGCTCGCCGGCCGACAACTGCCGCAGGAAGTTCAGCACCCCGGACGCCGTGGCGGTGTCGCGCGGATCGGCGAGGTAGTCCTGCTGGGCCTTGCGGCGTGCGGCCTCCGGAACCTCGTCGCGGGCGGCGACCCAGGCCGGCCAGCTCTTCCAGGCGATGCGGAACGAGCCCAGGCCCTGGCTCTCGGGCTGCAGCTCGCGCTCGTAGCGATCGACGCGGAACTCCTTGATCCGCTTGTTGCGCAGCCAGGCGGTGACCGCGCCGGGGCCGCCGATTCGTTTCATCAGCACGTCCGCGGCGGTGTTGTCGCTGTCGCCGACCGCCTTCTCGAGCAGCTCGCGCACGGTGTAGGTCTCGGTTTCGGGCCAGGCGTCGGCGACGGGGCTGTAGGGCGGCGAGATGTCCGCCTCGGTCAGGGTGATCTGGTCGTCCAGGGCCAGCCGGCCGGCGTCGACCTCGGCCAGGACCGCCGCGCCCAGGACCATCTTGAACACGCTCTGCAGGGGGAAGGCCTTCTGGCCGTTCCAGGCCCACATCTCGCCGCCTTCGAGGTTCTGCACCGCCACCTCGAGCTCGGCCGGCTGGACGCCGTCGGCGATGACCGCGATCTCCTTGTCCAGCAGGGCGGCGTCGAGTTCGGGCGTCTTGGCCCCCGAGCGCGGCGTCGTCGGTTCGCAGGCGGCGACCAGCACGGCGACGGCGACCAGGACGAGCGGGGCGAAGAGGCGCATGACTCTCTTCATAGCGCCCTTTGCCCCGTCTTGGGGAACGGCTTATCAGGGGGAATGGAAGCAAAGCCCCCCGTCGTCATTCTCAACGAACCTCAGCTGGCCGAGAACATCGGCGCGGTCGCGCGCGTGATGGCCAACTTCGGCCTCTCCGACCTGCGCCTGGTGCGGCCGCGGGACGGCTGGCCTCAGGAGCGGGCCTGGGCCAGCGCCTCCGGCGCGAACTGGCCGCTGGACGGGGCCCAGGTGTTCGAACGGCTGGAGGATGCGGTCGCCGACCTGCGGCTGGTCTACGCCACCACCGCCCGTCCGCGGGAGACCCAGCTGCCGGTGATCACGCCGCGCGAGGCGGCGTCCGAACTGAAGGCCGCCGGCGAGGCGGGGCAGGGCGTCGGCCTGCTGTTCGGCGGCGAGCGGGCGGGGCTGGAGACCGGCGACATCGCCCTCTGCCACGGCATCGTCACCATTCCGATCGACGACCGGTTCCGCTCGCTGAACCTGGCCCAGGCGGTGGCGATCAACGCCTATGAATGGCGGATGGGCGTGTTCGACCGCCCGCGTGAGGCCTTCGCCCACAACATCGCCGAACCCGCCGACATGGAGGCCATGGTCGGCCTGTACGAGCAGCTGGAAGGCCAGCTGGACGACGCCGGTTTCTTCCATCCGCCCGAGAAGCGGCCGTCGATGGTGCGCAACCTGCGGGTCTCGCTGGGCCGCGCCCGCTTTACCGACCAGGAGGTCCGCACCTGGCGCGGGGTGATCACGGCCCTGTCGAAGGGCCGCGGCCGCGTCCTGGAAAAGCTCGCGCGCCAGAAGGCCGAGAAGGCGGCGAAGGACTAGGCTCTATCCAGGCCCACGACTCTATCACCATCACCGCATGTCCCCGCGAAGGCGGGGATCCAAGCCGAGTTGAAGCCATCCAGCCTTGTCGAGCGATCACGTTCGGCTTGGATCCCCGCCTTCGCGGGGACGATCGGATGAAAGCGGACCGTGCGTGATGAGCCGGCCCGACAGGATGCGGCCGAACGGCCCCGCGTCATCTCATCTACCTGCGTTCTTGGAGAGGGGCGAGCAAATCGGGCCGCGACGGAAATTGCTTGGCGGCTCTTGCGCGAAATCCAACATCGGGCAAAATGAGACCAAGGGGTAACATTAAGCCCCGGCCATAGGATCGGGAGCGCGTCCATGAACCGTCGGGAACTCTTTCTCGCCCTCGCCGCGGCGGGGATCGCGCCTCAGGCGCTGGCCCAGGCGCTGGATCAGGGACCGGCCGATCCGTCCGCCACCGCGCGCGACCTCTGGCTCTACGGCCTGCCGCTGATCGAGATGGCCACCACCCGGGCCCGGCACCTGAAGGGCGGCGGCGGGATCAACCGGCTGCAGCACACGCGCCAGCTGGCCGACGACAGGTTCCGGACGGTCACGACGCCGAACAACGACACCCTGTACTCGTTCGCCTGGCTGGACCTGTCGCAAGGGCCGGCGACGCTGACCGTCCCGCCGCTGGACCGCTACTGGTCCGTGGCCCTGATGGACATGTACACCAACAACAACGCCGTCCTCGGCGCGCGCACCGTGGGCTCGCAGGGCGGGACCTTCACCATCGTCGGCCCGGGCCAGGCCGGGGGCGGGCCGGAGACGATCCGGGCGGCGACCCCGCACGCCTGGCTGCTGGTGCGGCTGCTGACCGACGGCGGCGACGACCTGCCGGTCACCCACGCCCTGCAGGACCGCTTCAAGCTGACCGGTCCGGCCGGCGCCGCGACGCCCGCCTACGCCCCGCGCGAGGCCCAGCCGGTCGACTATTTCACCTCGATGCTGAAACTGCTCGAGGCCGATCCGCCGCCGGCTGTCGACCGCCGCATGCTGGCGCGGCTGAAGACGATCAAGCTCGACAGCCCCGAGACCGCCGCCGGCGTTCAGCAGGCGCGCATGATCGCCCAGATGGCCAAGGGGCGTCAGGGCTACGTCCAGGGCTGGAGCTACACGCGCCCGAACCTGGGCGACTATGACCAGGACTACCTCTACCGCGCGATCATCGCCCTGTTGGGCCTGGGCGCCCTGCCGGTGGCGGAGGCGATGTACATGCGCGCCGAGGGCGACGGCGGCGGCCTGTTCAAGGGCGACGATCTCTACCGCCTGAGCCTGCCGGCCCAGATGCCGCTCGATTCCTTCTGGTCGCTGTCGATGTACGAAGTGGTCGAGGACGGGCAGCAGTTCTTCACCGCCAACCCGCTGAACCGCTACTCGATCGGCGACCGCACCAAGGGTCTGAAGCGCAACGCCGACGGTTCGGTCGACCTGTGGGTCGGCCGCGGCGATCCCGGCGGCGAGCGGACGGCCAACTGGCTGCCCGCGCCCAGGAACGGGCCGTTCTCGCTGACCATGCGCGCCTACCTGCCGCGGGCCGAGCTGCTCGACGGCCGCTGGCGCCTGCCCGCCGTCGTGAAGGCCTGAGCCATGACCGACCTGCGCGCCGCCGCCCGCGAGGCCTGGCTCTATGTTCTGCCGCTGATCGAGATCGCCGCCGTCCGCAGCGTCGGCCAGTTGGCGGGCTCGCAGCCGAACACTTTCGGGGCCATGCGCAAGCTGGCCGATCACCGCTCCCGCGCGGTGACGACGCCGAACAACGACACCCTCTACGCCACGGCGCAGCTGGACCTGTCGGCCGGGCCGGTGACGGTGACCATCCCGCCGTCGGGCGACCGCTACGTCTCGCTGCAGCTGATGGACGCCTACAGCAACAGCTTCGCGGTGCTGGGCACGCGGACCACCGGGAACGGGGGCGACG
>VFQQ010000946.1_pt1 | contig 46754 bp, 48 predicted proteins | sample 3512341 | NCBI WGS metagenome assembly VFQQ01 (sample SAMN10412373, study PRJNA504923) | tailings metagenome | isolation source: Relicate 2 Philex TSF1 revegetated site | place: Philippines: Tuba, Benguet | collected 2017-08-29 | reverse complement strand
TGTTGAAACCGGCCCTCCCGCAAGCATCGCCAAGATCAACTTGAATTTTGTTGGCGATTTCACCCAGCAGGAGGCGGATTTGGAGCCTGATGAAGATGACTTGCGTGCGATGTGGGGACTGCCGGAAGGTGCGCGCTTTTCACAAGAAGCATGGGATACCAGCAAACGTAAACTGGTCAACGCCCTCTCTGTCAAACGCTACCCCAACGCCAGCATACGCTACAGCCGCGCCGAAGTGGATTTAAAAGAAAATCTCGTTAACCTGAATGTCACCATTGATAGTGGTCCAAGAGTCAAATTTGGCGAATTCACGGTTTCAGGCCTGTCACGTTACCCTGAAAATGTAGTGAGAAATCTCAACCCGATTGAGCCTGGTGACGATTACGATCAGGCCAGACTGCTCCAGTTACATGCAGATTTGCAATCCAGTGGCTACTTCAGCAATGTGCAGCTTGATGCCGATACCGAGCAGGAAAATCCGGTCGGGATTGAAGCTAAACTCACAGAAAACCAATCGCAACGCTTAGGTGTCGGTGTGGGTGCCAGTACCAACACTGGTGCAAGAACCCAGCTCACTTACGACAGCTTGAATCTCTTCAATCGTGGCTGGCGACTTAACTCAAGCCTGCGCATTGAGCAACGCGCACAATCCATCAATGCCGCCATCAACCGTCCGACGACTAAAGAAGGTTATCGGGACTCATTTAACTCCAATCTTTTTCGGCAATCGATTGAGGGCCAGGTGCTCACCGCCATCAACACCGGCGCAAAACGTACCTGGGGACCTTTGCATTTCGAGCAGTCAATTGGCGCCAACTACCTAATTGAAAATGAAAAAATCGATGGTGCTCCCGATAATAATCGACAAGCTGCCACGGTGTCTTATGGGCTGACCATTCGCAGAATCAATGACCCGATCATGCCCACCAAGGGCTATCTGTTCAATGTGCAGTTTACTGGCGCACCCGTTGAGGCCTTGGCTGAAGGGACATTCCTCAGAAGCTATAGCAAGCTGCAGGCTTATTACCCCCTCACCAGTTCCACCCAATTGACATCACGCATGGAACTGGGGGCTGTCAGCGGTGGCGACACCACACCCGCCACTTACTTGTTTCGTACCGGTGGTGACAACTCAGTTCGCGGTTATGCCTTCCAGAGTTTGGGGGTAGGTGAAGGCGACGCTGTGATTGGTGGACGCTATTTATTCACAGGCAGTATTGAGGTGACCCAATGGCTGACTGAAAAATGGGGGGTCGCACTCTTCACTGATTTTGGTAATGCCGCCAATACTGTGAATGCGCTTGATCCTGTCTTTGGTTATGGGCTAGGCGCACGCTGGAAAAGTCCGGCTGGTCCGCTGGGCGTGGACATTGCCTATGGTGAAGCCACCGGCGACTACCGCTTGCATTTCAATCTGGGAGTCAACTTCTGATGCGCTGGCGTAAATGGCTCACATGGCTAGTGGCATGTCTGGCAATCAGTACCGTCCAGGGTATGCTATGGGCGCAAAATGCCTCGCTCACCGCCATTTCGAGTATTGAGAATTTTGAGTACGACCTTGGCACTGCAAAACTGACGATTGAGCAGATTGACTCAAAAATGCGCTTGCACTTAACCACCGATGGGCGTCTGGAAGTCCGCAACATTGATGCGCGCAGAATGACGCTCACCATCACGGGCGGTGAAAAACCACCAGCCGCTTCTGAAAGTAGCGGGCTTCCCGATCAGATCAGCCTACCTTTCCCGATTGCGGTGCAAGCTGCGCACATCCAAGAGTTCCTGATTATCAATGGTGACGAACAACAACGGTTTGAAGATATTCGTTTCAATTTCACGGCGGATAGCGAAGCCATAGGCTTGGATCTGCTGGAAGCACAAACACCTTTTGGCAACACCACTGCAAAGCTCTCACTGGACAATACGCGCGGCTTTCCCTTGAGCGGCAATGTTCGGGTAGAGCAAGCGCAAGGTGAGACGCCATACGACCTCACGGTCAACCTGAGCGGCAGCATTGAGCAGCTTGGCTTCAATCTGGAGGCTTATCTGGAAGAAAGCCAACACCAACGCAGACTCGTCTCGGTTTGGCCAGCATCCACCCCGGCCCAGGGCAAGCTTGCTATTCAGGGCAAGTTGGGGCTGATGGAAGAAGCCTTGCCGCTCACATTGAAGGCAGACGTTCAATATCGTGCAGATGATAAAAACCACCTGCACCTCATTTCCAACATTGAAGGCACATTGAGCCCGGAACCACAGCTAGCCCTCAAGTTACAGGCGACCGATAGCCTGCTCAAGGGCGAACCCTTGCAGCTTGTAGGTAACGCTCGTCTCAAAGATAGTGTGCTCAACGATATTCTGATCACCGCATCTGTACTCGAGAACACATTGACAGCGCAGGGTAGCCTGGGATCAGAAGATGCCAAAACCACGTTGAAAGCTGAGTTGAACAGCCTGAGCATCATCAACCCAGAGGCCAACGGTAGCCTGATGGCTTCGGGTGCCCTGCAAGGCCGTTTTGATGCCCTCCAGTGGCAACTGGATTGGAATGGAACGCAAATTCGCCTATCCGAGCAGCTGGAGCTGATTGGTATTAGTGGCAAAGCCAGCGCTAATCCGGGTGCCGAAGGCCATCTGGCCTCCAATCTGGATATTCAGGAGGTGTACTGGAGTGACCAACCCGCTTTCAGGGTCAGCATGGCGCTGGAGGGTACTTCACAGTCTCATACACTCAACTTGAATGCAAAAGGCAAATCGGATCAATTGATCGGTCGCCTGAGTGGAAAAATTCAGGATGACACATGGCAAGGTGTCATTGAAAAACTGCAACTGGATGCCAAAAAGCCAATCCGTATCGAAAAACCGATCAATCTCAGCGTCAGCTCAAAAGGCTGGGCTATGCAGCCTGCTGCCATCCTGATTCATCAGGGTCGACTTGAAATTGCCTCGCTGCAATCCATGAATGGCATCTTTGAAAGTCAGGGCAAATTGGTGCGCCTGAGCCTACGGGATATCCCTGAAGTGTTCTTCAGGATGCCAGAAAACCTGACTGGCAATCTGACTTTTGCCGGGGAGTGGCAGATTAACGCTGCCGATGCCTTGAATGTGCAGCTTGGATTACGCCATGTAGATGGGGACCTTGGTGCAAAAAAACTGGATGGTACTAGCGAGCCTCTTGGTATTCAGGAAATCTCAACCACCCTGAATATTAAGGATAACCAGCTGACCACAGATGCTCGGTTGGCAGGTAGACGAATCGGCGATGCAAGTTTCAATCTGACTACCCGGTTCAAACCTACCGCTCAAGGATTTGCGCTGGAATCCAGCGCCCCATTGACCATGCAAGCCAAGGCCGACATCAAGCATCTTGACTGGATTCCCATCCCTTCAGGCATGTTAGGTGCGGTGATGGATGGCCAGCTACAGCTTGCCATGCAGAGTAAGGGCACCATCGCCAGCCCCGGTTTGCAAGGCAGCCTGAATGGTCAGGCACTTTCCTTCCTTTACCCCATGGAAGGGGTAGATATTGCTGAAGGTATATTAAAAGCCACGTTCTCACAGGACATCCTGCGTCTGGAGCAGCTGCAGTTCAAAGGGGGCGAAGGCACCATGACGGCTACGGGTAATCTGCAGCTTATCGGATCAAAACCCACCATTAATGTGGTCTGGAAAGCCGAGGATTTCACAGCCGTTTCCCGAACAGACAGGCTTATTGTCATAGAAGGTGAAGTCACGACCGGCCTCAAGGATGAGATTGTCATCATCAGTGGCGGACTAGATATCAAGCGCGGCTTGATACAACTTCCGCCTGATGGCACACCCAGCCTGAGTGATGATGTGGTGATTATTGGCCAAATTGAAAAAGAGGAAGTTGCACCGCTGGCTGTGAAAGTCAGTAATTTGAAGATTGGGATTGGCAATGCTGGCGTTGTGATTGATCAACGTCAAGGCATGGAGGACTTTACTGACCGATATGCCATTCAGACCGGAAATGTCTTCAGACTCCAAGGTCGAGGGCTGGACACGACTTTGAATGGCATCCTGACGCTCAGCGGCGAGCCACAACAAAAACTGCGTGGCGAAGGCAATATTCAAGTTGCGGGAACCTACATGGCATATGGCCAACTCCTGAATATCGAACGCGGCAAAATCAATTTCAGCGGCCTTCTGGAAAATCCGGGGTTGAATATCCGCGCCATGCGCGATAGTTTCCCGATCCGTGCTGGGGTGGAAATCACAGGAACAGTCATGAACCCATTCGTCAAGCTGGTCTCCATCCCCGAAGTTCCGGATAGTGAAAAACTGGCTTACCTGATTCTGGGCCATGGTGCCGCCCAAGCCGGGCGTGACCAGTTTGCTATCCTCTCATTGGCTGCAGGTGCCCTGCTCTCCTCGGGCGAATCCGTGCCCCTGCAAACCCGCTTTGCCCGTGCCGCCGGTTTGGATAATTTCAATATTAGCGGCAATACACCTGAAACCACCCGCATCAGCATGGGTAAACGTCTCGCTGACAATTTGTATCTGAGTTATCAGAAAGAAATCACTGGCCTACTCAACGTCGCAAGACTCACTTATGACATCACCAATCGCTGGTCTGTCCGCACTCAGGCAGGGTCCGAGAGTGCGGTGGATGTCCTGTATACTTTCAGCTTCAAGTAGGAACAAACCATGAAAGAAATTCTCGTCCTTTATTATTCCCAAGGTGGTGCCGTCCATGAAATGGCCAAGCTGATTGCCCGAGGGATTGAATCTGTTTCAGGCGTTAAAGCCCGATTGCGGACTGTGCCCAAGGTGTCGGCCAACTGTGAGGCTACTGAGCCGGATATCCCAGCCTCTGGCGCTCCTTATGCAGAGCTGAAAGACCTTGAAGAATGTATTGGTCTGGCACTTGGAAGCCCTACCCGTTTTGGCAATATGGCTGCGCCAATGAAATATTTTCTGGATGGCACCGTCAGCCAGTGGCTGAAAGGTGCGCTGATTGGCAAGCCAGCTGCCGTCTTCACCTCGACCGGCTCCATGCATGGCGGCAACGAAACCACCCTGATCACCATGATGCTGCCTTTGTTGCACCATGGCATGATCATGGTTGGCCTGCCTTATTCAAACCCAGAACTAAGTGCTACAAGTACCGGGGGCACGCCTTATGGTGCCAGCCATATTGGCGGACCTACCGATGACAGACCCATCAGCCAGGATGAACATAAACTATGTATTGCACTGGGAAAACGTCTGGCTGAAACTGCATTGAAGCTGACATCATGAGTACTTCGACCGAGTTAGCCGATGAGGCCAGACTATTTCTGCGTAGCACCCACAGTGCCATTCTTTCTACGCTGTCCGCCAAACATGAAGGCTATCCATACGGCTCTGTAGCGCCTTTCGTGCTGGATCATGACGGACAACCTCTGCTATTAATCAGCACCATTGCCGAACACACCAAAAACATCCTGGCCAATCACAAGGTGTCTTTGCTGGTATTTTCGGCTGGTGAGGATCTGCACGCCAACGCAAGACTAACCCTGCTGGGCGAGGCTGAGCAAACTGACAAAAACGCCTTGCATCTGCGAGCGCGCTACCTGCGTTATTTTCCAGCCGCAGAACAGTACTTTGATATGCATGACTTCCACTTCTACCGCATCCATATTCAGCAAGCTCGCTTCATTGCAGGCTTTGGCCGCATGAGTTGGATCGATGGTGAAGCACTACGTGCTGAACGCACACCATTACCTGCTCAGGAATCTGCCATTGTCGAACACATGAATACTGATCATCAGGAAAACCTGAAAAACTATTGTCAGCACCTGCATGGGATTTCGCCCAGCCAGGTTGAAATGCTAGGCATCGATCGCGACGGATTTGATATTCGGGCGGATGCGCGTATCCATCGTTTCAATTTTGAACACCCAGTTCAAGATGCCCAGTCTGCCCGAGCCGCGTTGGTTGCCATGGCGAAAGCCTGCCGAGCATGATTCGGCTGTTACGTATTGGTGCCGGCGCCAGTTTAATTACCCTGATACTGGTTTGTCTGGCATGGGAGGGCTGGCTGGCACCGCTCAGACCAGAAGGCTCCATGCTGATATTGAAGGCCGTCCCGTTATTACTGCCTCTATTCGGGATTCTACGAGGCCGACGCTATACCTTCCAATGGGCCTCCATGTTTATTCTGCTTTACTTTACCGAAGGTGTTGTACGCGCCTGGTCTGATCACGGGCTATCTGCGCAACTGGCGTTGATTGAAGTCATCCTGAGCCTCACATTCTTCACCTGTACCATTTTATATGCACGGCTTACCCGAGGTGCTAGCACGGTGGCTACTATCCGCTAGGATTCCGCATTAAAACTTATTCATGTCTCGGTTATAATCTCCTCCATGCGAATTCTACTTTCCAATGATGATGGCTACTTTGCGCCCGGCCTCAACATACTGGCCGAACATCTCGCCAAGGTCGCTGACATCATGGTGGTGGCACCAGAGCGCAACCGAAGTGGTGCCAGCAATTCCCTCACACTGGATCGACCATTAACTGTCCGGCAAACCAGCAACGGATTTTATTATGTCAATGGCACGCCGACCGACTGTGTACACCTCGCCGTCACCGGCCTGCTGAGTGATTTACCGGATATGGTGATTTCCGGCATTAATGATGGTGCCAACATGGGTGACGATACCATTTACTCTGGCACTGTCGCCGCTGCGATGGAAGGCTACCTGTTGGACATCCCCTCCTTTGCAGTCTCCATGTCACGGCATGGCGCGCAGTATTTTGAAACGGCTGCCCAAGTGGTGGTAGAACTGGTGCAGCGTTATCAGAAAACCGGCTTTCCACCGCCAGTCCTACTGAATATCAACGTACCGGATATCCCATATGAAGAGCTGCATGGGCTGGCTATCACGCGTCTGGGCAAGCGCCATAAAGCAGAACCCGTGATTAAGACCAACACCCCAAGAGGTGAAACCGTATACTGGGTTGGCGCGGCCGGTAGCGCTCAGGATGCGGGTGCAGGCACAGATTTTTTTGCAGTCGCATCGGAAAAAGTATCCATTACGCCGCTGCAAGTCGACTTGACGCAATATCGGCAAATGGACCAGCTCGAAACCTGGTTAGGTAATCCGTAAAAGATCAAACAGGCAAAGCGGCATTTTTCAGATTCAATCATCAGTAAGGCTGAGTATTAGCGAGACCAGGGTATGAGTGCAGCAATCAGTGGCATCGGTATGACTTCACAACGCACGCGTGCGCGCATGCTCGCACGTCTGCGCGAACAAGGCATCCGTGATGAGGTGACCCTCTCGGCCATGGGGGCCATTCCAAGACATATTTTTGTCGATGAAGCTCTGTCTTCGCGTGCCTATGAAGATGTTGCACTGCCGATCGGCTTTGGACAAACCATTTCGCAACCCTACATTGTGGCGCGTATGACAGAAGTCCTTCGGCACAATGGTCCACTCAACAAAGTGCTTGAAATTGGAACCGGTTGTGGTTACCAAACCGCAGTTTTATCAAAAATTGCACATGAAGTGTATTCCGTAGAGCGTATTGGACCGTTGCTAATGAAAGCACGTGGCCATTTGCGTGAACTCAGGCTGCGCAACATCAAGTTAAAACATGCAGATGGCACCATGGGCCTGCCAGACCTGGCACCTTATGATGGCATTATGGTGACCGCTGCATCCTCCCATATTCCGGAGGATCTGCTGGCCCAGCTTGCTGTCGGTGGCCGCATGGTGATTCCCGTTGGAACAGATGAGCAAACGCTGTACCTGATTGAAAGAACTGAAACTGAGTACCGGCAGACTAAACTGGAAGCTGTGAGATTTGTCCCCCTGTTGGGTGGCACCAGTTAGCGCCCTACAAGATAAAAAGGAACCCTCTGGTTTGATGCATCGTATTGGTATTTTAATGACAGTGCTATTAATGGTGGCTTGTAACTCCACCCCAAGAGCACCTGTGATTGATCGTGCCCCTGGCAGTACAGCAGGCACCAGAACCATCAGCGCAAAGCCAAGCGATAAAGACTGGCGGCCGGACACCTACACCGTTAAAAAAGGTGACACCCTTTACAGCATTGGCCTCGAACATGGCTATGACTACAAGGAAATCGCCCAGACCAACAACATCCCGCCCCCATATACCATTTATGTGGGTCAACAACTCAAACTCAAAACTGCAAGTAGTGGAAAAGAACCACAGCCACCGATTGCACTGCAGGAAAGCGAAAGCTCAGGTGTGGTCATTACCCCATTGGATGTTGATGGCGGTAGCGTGACCCCACTAGATGGCAGTACTGATGCCACGGCTACGCCCATGATTGCTTCGAGCTCAGAACCACCGCTGATTTCTGAGCCCAAGGCATTGCGCCAACCCTATAGCGAGCAGGCATTGAATGCCCCAATTGTGCCAGCCAAGGCTGCTGTCATCAGCACGCCACCTGCAACAGCAGCGACTAGTGCCCCTACTGAGGCACAGCCTGCCGATGGGCAAGCTGCAAAGGCACCAGCGGTGGCAACGCCTGAACCAGCAAAACCAACGGCAGTGGCCACCAACGGAGATATCACCTGGGCTTGGCCTACTCGGGGTAAAGTGCTGTCCGGCTTCAACGAAGGTGGTACCGCCAAAGGCATAGATATTGGCGGCACGGCAGGCCAACCTATTCTCGCAGCAGCTCCCGGCAAGGTTATCTACAGCGGGTCTGATCTTCGCGGCTATGGCAAGCTCGTTATCATCAAGCACAATGCCACCTATCTTTCTGTTTATGCCCACAACAGCAATATTCTGGTGAAAGAGGGCCAGCAGGTCAGTCGCGGCCAGAAAATTGCAGAAATGGGAAATACAGATACCGATAGAATCAAGCTGCATTTCGAAATTCGGCGGCAAGGTAAATCTGTAGACCCTGCCAACTATTTGCCAGCAAACCCAGGTTAAATTACAGTATCTGCCATCTATTGAAGCTGTTGCAATCAGAAGGCGGAGTGAGCATGGCAAAAGAAAAAAAAGCAGATTCGTTGGCCGATACCCTGTTTGCAGTTGGGCGACTGGCCTTGATGCTGCTAGGCATTATCGGGATAGCGGTAGAAATCTTCCGTGAAAATGGCTTGCTGAAACAGGGCATCCGCAGCCTGTTCTATTCCCCCAGCGGCCTTCTGGCGATCCCGGTAGCGCTAGTTGCGCTGTATTTCTTTGCACGCTGGCTGAATTATTCGCCCGATGGCAAAGCCACCAAACGCGGCGACCTACCGATGTACATCATGATGGGGATCGGCGCGTTTTTTCTATATCGCCTGATTGCCACCGGATCGCTTTAAGAAAAAAAAATTTATATAAATATCGATTAGTTACATAACATCTTCACCTTAAATAAGCAATTCAAAAACTCTAGACCGCTGTGACGAAATACAGCATATTCCTTGCCCTCTATCCCATGTGTCCAAAGAATATTTTTTCATTGTTGCAAAAAAGTATCTGAATTTTTTCATTCAATCGAATCAGCCATTCTCTTCCATCCTCTTTCGTTTGAGAATGATCAAATGCATTGATTCAGACTTGCCTTATACTTTGATCAATACATAGGAGATCGATTTGTTTTCAATATTTTCGGGACTCGCAGACTGGCTGGTATACGAGTTATTGGCCATTGAAGCAGAGACAAAATTTGGCAGCACCCTGCACTTTTTTATTGAAGATACCACCAAAATCTTTGCCCTGCTGATTGTGATGATCTATCTCATTGCACTGGCTAGGGCATCACTCAATGTAGAGCGCATTCGAAATTTTTTAGCCGGCAAGCACCGGGGATGGGGTTATATTCTTGGGGCATTTTTTGGGGCGATAACCCCTTTTTGTTCATGTTCCAGCATTCCAGTATTTTTAGGATTTACATCAGCAGGCATACCCGTTGGCATCAGTATGTCTTTTTTACTGACCTCACCACTTATCAACCAAGTAGCCATTTTGCTACTGCTTGGTTTGCTTGGGTGGGAATTCACGCTCATTTACGTCACTATCGGAATGACCATCGGGATACTGGGTGGGATTTTCCTTGATCTTATTCATGCAGAAAAATTGCTTCAACCCTTTGCTGCTAAAGCCTATCAAACTAGTCAATCCATACAGCAATCAACCATAACAACAGGCAGTATACCCATGCATCAGCGTCATGCATTCGCCAAAGCCGAGTTAATTGATATTCTGCAACGGGTATGGAAATGGGTTTTCATTGGGGTTGGTTTAGGCGCAGCACTGCACGGGTTTGTCCCGGATGGTTGGATGGAAAATAATCTTGGTCATGGCCAATGGTGGTCTGTTCCAACTGCAGTTTTAGTAGGTATTCCGCTTTATTCCAACGCAACAGGTGTTATCCCTGTGATGGAAAGTCTGATTACCAAAGGCTTTCCTATTGGCACCACTTTAGCTTTTTGCATGAGCACGGTTGCCGCCAGCTTCCCTGAGTTCATCCTATTAAAACAGGTAATGCAGTGGCGGTTGCTTGCCATCCTGTTTGCTATGTTATTAGTGGCATTTACCATGGTCGGTTATATATTCAATTGGATTTATCTTATATAAAGGTGTTGGTGATGAAAAAATTCAAAGTACTGGGTATGGGATGTGCAAAATGCGATAAAACGATGGAAATGCTTGAGCGCATCAGCCATGAAGTCGGCGTTTCAGCTGAGGTGATAAAAATTACAGATCTGGAAACTATCATGAATTATGGCATCATGAGCACACCAGCGGTCGTCTTTGATGAAAAACTAGTTCATTCCGGTTCCATCCCCAATCGCGACATTATTGAAAGCTGGCTAAGGTCTTAATGTGCTCATCTATGCCTTCCACACTCTGCAGCCAAGTTGATGCACTAATGCCTCATAAGGCTATGAATAAAAGGCGTATATGCATGCAGCCTGTTCGCACAATTCAGATTGACAATGTAGGCTGATTAGCGTTTCAAGACCGCCTGCCACGTAAACATTGAATGTTTACCCCCATTTTGAAATGATTGGCTGAATGGTGTATTGTCTTATCAATCACAAGGGGCAAAAATGGATATGCAACTCTTGCATGACTTTCTGCTGTACAACCTGATCATCAATTATGGGATTCTGCTGATCTGGTTTGCTGTGATCGCCTGCGCGCATGACTTTGTGTATCGATTGCACACCCGCTGGTTCAGCCTCTCACTACAAACCTTTGACACCATTCACTATGGGGGGATGGCAGTTTATAAACTGGGGATTCTCTTGTTGAATCTGGCCCCGCTACTGGCACTCTGCATTTTGCAGTAGCAGAAAAGCAAAAAGCCCCTGTAAGGGGCTTTTGATTCTCTAAACCAACCAGATTTAGCTGGAACCGTTGGCTTTGGCTGCTTCCTGGGCGTAATGTTCACGTACAGCTGACATATCTTTTTCGCGTGCCCATTCAATAATCTTATCAAATGCCGGGGCACCAATTTCACCAACCTGAGCGTGAATCGCGGCCTGCTCGCGTACAAACAAGATCCCGGGAATCTGCTTGATTTCGAAATAATCACTGATCTCAGGATCGGTTTCTGTGTTGACCATACCAAAGACGATATCGGGATTTTTCTCTGCAGCGGCTTCAAACACTGGAGTAAAAGCCACGCAAGGATCACACCATGGTGCCCAGAAATCTACAATCACAAATTCATTGTTGACGATGGTGTCTTTGAAGTTTTCCTTGGTGAGTTGCAAAACCGCCATGATCAGTCTCTCTGAAAATTCTGTAAAAGCAGCATTTTAACAGATGCGAGCAACACCTGTTGTTTGCGATGTAGAATTCATGCGGCGCACCGTTAGCGTTTGCGCCCTACGCTAGCTCATTTACTGATCAAGCAAATATAGCCTGAGCTGCCGCTCTTCTCGCATGACATGTAAGATAAGCACTTTATCAGCCTCATATCTGTAAAAAATTCTACATGGACTGCATACCACTTCATGGTAAACCGAATTTGGCAATTCAGGAGGCTCACGTCCAGACGCTGGGAAATGCGCAAGGCGATCTACCGCTTTGAATATTCGTTTAACTAATTGAGTTGCGGCAGAAGGTTTGTCTAGTGCAATGTAATTGGCAATTTCGTCTAGCTGTTCAAGCGCAGGTTCAGTCCAGATTATTTCAGCCATTTAGCCATTCGCACCTTGGCATCGGTGTGCGTCACGGTCTTATTATCGAGAATCGCTCGTTCACCTTTAGAGAGTGCTTCCAAAAGGGCCAGGCGACGCTGCATGAATTCATAATCCTGAATATCAACTAGATATGCTGAAGGCTCACCATGCTCAGTAATCAACACAGCTTCTTTAGATTGATGCAACTCTGCAAGAATCTTCGTCGCTTGACGTTTTAAATTGGTTACCAGTTCAACTTTCATCGTAATCACCAGATGATTAAAGTATCACTATAGTATCACTATAGTTGTCAATGGTGGATATTAGTTCATACGACGCACTGTGCACAAGTGCGCCATACGCTGGTTATTAGCAACCTAGGGCAAACTCATCAGCCTTCTCTATTGCAGAGATTTAATTTGCTGGTATGCACGTCCCTTTAGTCATCTGCGAGCTGATTAAACCTAAGCTTTCTTGCTCAGCCCCTGACTTCTTGGCTTGATTGTATATCTCAACCCATTCCTTTCGCATGCTATGTTCTGCGGACAAACAATCTTGCAAGTTATTAAATACCAAGTCGGTCTTAATCGGACTATTCATCACGATAACCACTAAAACCCATTTCATACCCCACCCCTAAATTTATCCGTTTCTAGCACCCATCATAATAATCGCCATCCCCGTCACGGCAACGAGTGAGCCGACAATATCCCAAGTCGTTGGGCGTATGCCATCCACACCCCAAAGCCAGAATATCGCGACCATGACATACACACCACCATAGGCTGCATAGACTCGTCCGGCCGCAGTAGGATGCAAGCTCAACAGCCAGGCAAAGATGGCAAGTGAAATGGCTGCCGGTACCAGCAGCCAGGTGCTCTTGCCCTCTTTAAGCCAGAGGTAAGGCAGATAGCAGCCGATGATTTCTGCCAGTGCCGTCGCAATAAACAGGCCTAGGGTTTTCAGCATGTAAGCAGTGTGCCGTTACACGACCGGTTTGCCCCAGGTTCCTGAAAAAAACAGTTCTCCAAGCGCACGACGTTTGCGGGGCGCTTTTTCACGGTCCAGCACCTCACCACTCAAACTGCTGACTTCTGCCGGGTAGCCCACTGAAATCATAGCCATCAGAGTGTACTGCACAGGGATATCAAAGGTCTGTCGTGCCTTGGACGGATCAAAGCCACCCATCTGGTGGGCCATCAACCCCATACTGGCGGCTTGCAGGCAGAGGTTCTCTGCTGCGGCTCCGGTGTCATACTGACCCCAGCGGTTTTCCTTGCCGTTATGGTTAAACAAGCTATCTGCAGCCACCAGGAATAACAAAGGCGCATCTTTCACCCAGGCTTGATTACCCGGCACAATACAGTCAAAGGCTTGCTGCCAGGCTTCTGCATCGAGATTTTTATCCCAAACAACAAAACGCCAAGGCTCATCCCCATAGCAGGAGGGTGCCCAACGGGCGGCCTCGAGCAGTGCAATGGTTTGCTCCTGACTCACCGCCTTGCTGGAATCGTAGGCACGCCCACTCCAGCGGTTAGCAATGGTCTGGTCAATCGGGACTTGGGTAATTGCTGGTTTCAACATGGCTTATCCTTGCAAGGTAGGGTAATCAATATAGCCTTTTTCTGTGCCGCCGTAGAAGCTTTTCTGGTCAGCTTCGTTCAACTTGGCATCTTTGGCAAAACGCTCAACCAGATCCGGGTTGGCGATAAAAGGCACACCAAATGCCACGGCGTCTACATGCCCAGCAGCAATCGCGGCATTGGCTTTGGCCTTGGTGTAACCAAGGTTAGCCATGTAGGGGCCGTTAAAATGATTACGGAGTTCAACAAAATCAAACGCAGGCAGCTTGCCTTCGCCCATACCGCCCTCAACCACATGCAAATAAGCCAAGCCAAATGGACTAAGCACGCTTGCAACGTGGTTGAAGAGTTCTTGGGGCTTGGAATCAGCGATGTCATTGAATGGATTAAGCGGAGAAATACGTACGCCTACTCTACCTGCCCCCGCCACGGCAACAACACTTTGGGTAACCTCAAGCAATAAACGTGCACGGTTGAGCTTGTCACCGCCGTACATGTCTGTGCGCTGATTGGTACCATCGCGCAGGAACTGATCCAGCAGATAGCCATTGGCTGCGTGAATTTCCACTCCGTCAAACCCGGCTTCAAGCGCATTTTTGGTCGCTTGCACGTAGTCATTCACAATGCCGGGGATTTCTTCCAGCGTCAGCGCGCGAGGAGTGACAAAATCCTGCAGGCCCTGATAGGTAAAAGCCTTGCCTTCAGGCTTGATCGCAGATGGCGCCACTGGCAGAGCGTTATTGGGTAATAGCGAGGGATGGGAAATGCGGCCCACATGCCAGAGTTGCAGCACAATCTTGCCACCCTTGGCATGCACGGCATCAACCACCTTTTTCCAGCCAGCAACTTGTGCCTGAGTATGAATGCCGGGGGTGGCGGGATAGCCGTGTGCCATGTCGGATATCGGTGTGGCCTCCGTGATGATCAGGCCTGCTGAAGCGCGTTGCTCATAGTATTTAACGTTCATCTCGCGTGGGACATTGCCCTCGCCTGCTCGATTGCGGGTGAGCGGGGCCATCACAATACGGTTGTTAAGTGCGATATCGCCCAATTGGATTGGGCTAAACAGATTGTGCGTCATGCATTACTCCATGATTAACTTGAAATCGGGGAAAAATTAAAGTGGTTTAGGTTCAGGATAGGCACGGATACCTTCGATCAGCAGCGTAATCTCGATATCATCACCTACTGGCGCATTTGGTTTTTGGGGCCAGGGAAAGCCATAGTCTGATGCTTTCAGGCTGGTTTTAGCTTCAAATCCAGACCGGAAACCACCCCACGGGTCAGTGCCGAAACCGAGCACCTTAAAAGGAAAAGTGATCTCCCGGGTGACACCATTCATGGTGAACTTACCGGTCATTTCGCCTTCTGACTCGTTCAGTGCCACCACCTTGGTACTGACAAAAGTCATGTCGCTGTATTTGGCCGCGTTAAGGTAATCATCCTTGAGAATATGCTCATCCCGTTTGGCATGGGCACTGTTGACACTCAAGACATTGATTTTAGCCTGCACGCTGGAGTTAGCAAGGTTTTTACGATCAATTTCAACCTTGCCGGTGATGTCGGTAAACGTGCCTGAAGTTTTGGCGACTACATGCCGAATCGACCAATTGGCAAAGCTATGTTTGTTATCAATCTTGTAGGTTTCAACCTCTGCATGCAGCAAGGTTGAAGTGAGCATGGTGGCGAGCAGACCACTCACGAATAGCATATTGTTCACTAAACATCTCCTGTGGAATTACATGAACTGCCCCCGAATGACAGCGTCACCCGGGGCTCGTTCAATTTATTACTGATGAAATTTTTACACCACGCCTGGTAGATCAAAGAGCAATATTTCAGCCGATTCCAAGGCTTCAATATTCAACAGCTGGGATTGGTCAACCTTGGCGGCATCACCTGCCATCAGGGTTTCAGCATTGAGCTTGATCATGCCGCGCGCAAGCTGAAGATACACACTACGGCCAGACGCCATGGCGTAATCCAGTAACTTGCCCTGATCCAACACAGTGGCATATAGACTGATGTCCTGATGTATACGCAAAGCGCCCTGTTCTGCCCCATGCGAGGCAATCAGGCACCAGCGATTAGACTTCTCCGCTGCGCTGAAATGCTTCTCTTCATACCCGGGTGTCAGGTCGTTCTCCTCTGGCAATAACCAGATTTGCAGTAGCTGCGCCGGTTCTTCAGACGAGGCATTAAACTCGCTATGCACAATGCCTGTCCCCGCCGACATTCTTTGCACATCACCCGCCCGGATCACGGAACCATTACCCAGACTATCGCGGTGCCGGATTGCGCCGCTCAACATGTAGGTCACAATCTCCATATCCCGGTGTGGGTGCATGCCAAAGCCCATGTCTGGCGCAATGACATCTTCATTGATCACACGCAGTACCGAATATTGCATATGCGCGGGGTCATAGTAGCGGCTGAATGAGAAGGAATGATAGCTATCCAGCCAGCCATGATTAGCATGTCCACGGGATTCTGATTTTCTGAGGGTAATCATGAGACCTCCTAATTCATAATGTTTGAATGATATGATGAATACTAAACAGTTATTTATGTGATTGTTAGCGAATTAATTTGCAGGAATCATTCAAATTTTATGAACATAAAGCTTAGTCTTGAAGCATTGGAAGTCATCGACGCGATTGCACGCAAGGGCAGCTTTGCTGCCGCAGCGGAATCCTTGTATCGGGTGCCTTCGGCCATTACCTATACCGTGCGCAATCTGGAGCAATCTCTGGGAGTGAATTTATTCAACCGCAGCGGTCATCGTGCAGTGCTCACTGAAGCTGGCGAGGAATTACTGCGAGAGGGGCGGCACCTGCTACTGGCTGCCAGCGAACTTGAGTTGCGCGTGCAACGTGTCGCCACGGGGGTGGAACCTGCATTGAGCATTGCCGTCAGCGATATCTTTCAGATTGAAAAGCTATACCCCTTGATGGAACACTTTTACCAACAGGGTTTAGGCACCCGCATACGTCTGTTGCAAGAAGTCTATGGCGGCAGCTGGGATGCACTTGTCTCCGGACGTGCGCAAATTGCGCTGGGTGCGCCCGGTGATGGTCCACCCGGCGGTGGCTACACCGCAAAAGCATTGGGGCCTTTGGCGTTTGTTTTTGCGGTAGCGCCACACCACCCCTTGGCTCAATACCCAGAGCCACTGAAAAACGAGGATATTCGACAATTCCGTTCGGTATCTGCGGCAGACAGCTCACGCAACCTGCCGCCTCGCACCTCTGGTATTTTGAGTGGTCAGGATGTGCTCACCGTGCCAGATATGCACAGCAAGCTACAAGCGCAAATCGCAGGACTGGGTGTTGGCTATTTACCCCAACAGCTAGCAGAGACACGCGCCGCAGAAGGCAAGCTGGTGATCAAGCAGGTATTGGAACCCAAAGCAGAAACAATCAGTTATCTGGCATGGTGCACAGGGGGTGGCAAGGCGCAGCAATGGTTATTGCGGGAAATACAGAAGCGCGAACTGGCTGACTGGTTGATGTAGGTGTTACATCGCACACTTGATCTGGCATCAAGTACAGCAGCTTGACCAACACGAGGGCCTGCTGACAAAGACCGCGACTCAGCTCTGAACTCACTTTCTCAAGTCACCTCGTACGACTGTATTTTGCGCCCATCTGTCGATAGTTGCAAAAGATCAAATCGATGCAAAGTGATCAGACTGGATGTATCGCTTGGCAAATGCCAGAATAGAGGCCATCTTCATATCAATCGTTAAAAAGAATTCAACATGGCAGAACATCTCCCGGAAGAACTCAATAAAATTAGCCCCCATATCATTCGTGCCATGCGCTGGCTCGATGGATTTGCCCATATCATCATTGGCTTGTCTCTGGCCATTTCCGTGCTGATGTTCACATGGCTGTTTTTCAGTGAGGTCAAAGAAGCGTTTCATACGCACAACCTGATTCATGGTTTTCTGCATGCTTTGGGTACCCTGATGCTGCTTTGGTCAGTGTCTGCGCTGATTACTGCTGAAATTCGCTACTTGCAGGATGGCAAGCTGGAGGTGGAAACTTTTGTAGAAGTTGGCCTGGTTGTCGTCTTGCGCAAGCTGATTGTGATGCCAGTGCAAGAGGTCACGCCCAGTGCGGAAGAGTTGGTCATGTGGGTGGGCGCATCGCTGATTCTAGGTATCCTGTTTGTGCTGGTGAGATGGGGTCGCAAGCAGTTCGGTACGTAACACTGGCTTTTCAGAAATAAGTGATTCAGCAGATGCAACCTTATATTCAAGATATCATTTCAGCCACCAATCGTGTGATTCTCGGCAAAGACAGGCAAATCCGTATGGCGCTTGCCTGCATACTAGCGCGTGGACATTTGTTGATAGAAGACCTGCCGGGCATGGGAAAAACCACGCTGGCACACACGCTAGCTCAAGTGCTGGGGCTCAAATTCAACCGGGTACAATTTACCAGCGATCTCTTGCCCGCCGATATCTTGGGCGTATCAGTCTATGACCGCAACAATGCTGTATTCCAGTTTCATCCTGGTCCGGTGTTTACCAATGTGCTGTTGGCAGATGAGGTGAATCGTGCCACCCCCAAGACCCAGAGTGCGTTGCTAGAGGTGATGGAAGAAGGCCAGGTGACCATCGAGGGCGAAACGCGCATACTGCCCCAACCTTTTTTTGTGATTGCCACCCAGAATCCGACCCATCACATCGGCACATTCCCACTACCCGAATCTCAGCTTGACCGCTTTCTGATGCGGATCGCGCTCGGTTATCCAGATGCCGCTTCTGAGCGTAAGCTGTTGCAGAACAATGGTGGACGTGATGTTGTGGCAAGCTTGCAGCCATGTATTGATAGTCAGGCTTTGATACAACTACAAACCGATGTGCAGCAGGTCTTGATCTCTGACGCCATTCTGGACTACCTGCAAGCACTGTTGCATTTCACGCGCCAATCTCCACGTTTTTCCACTGGCCTGTCACCCCGCGCCGGGCTCGCTTTGCGTCAATGTGCACAAGCCTGGGCATTGATGGAAGGACGTGACTTCGTCATCCCGGAAGATGTACAAGCGATATTGCCCGGAGTCGTCACGCACCGCCTGCAAACAACAGGCCATGCAGATGCCACTACCGATCTGGTGCAACATCTGATCGCCAGTGTTGCTGTCCCCTGAGGGGCGTACTGTCAACCATGGCCATGCAACTGCCAGACTGGACGCAATGGCTACGCGTAGCCAAAGCCACTAGCGGCCCCGCCAGTCTTGGTCGCCGTCATATTTACATTCTGCCTACTGCCTATGGCTGTGCCTACGCCTTTGTCCTGCTGCTGATGCTGGCTGGTGCCATCAATTACGCCTTAAGCCTGGGCTTTGTGCTGGTATTTCTGCTGGCAGGGGTGGGCATGCTCACCATGCTGCACACGTGGCGCAACCTAGCGCATTTGGTATTGATGAATAGCCGTAGCACACCGGTATTTGCGGGAGATGTCGCACAGCTGAGCATTCAAATTGCTGAAACTCTTCACCGCCCACGCTACGCCATCGGTGCCGAGCTCGAAAAGCAGTCTCCGGCGTATGCTGATCTAGCTGCCGATGGTATGGCAGAAATACGATTGCCAGTTTCCACCACGCAGCGGGGGTGGCACTCGGTTGGACGCATCAAACTTCACACGGACTTTCCGCTTGGGTTATTCCATGTTTGGGGCTATTTCATGCCGGAAGAAAAAATGCTGGTCTACCCCAGACCATCACCTGAGGCGCTTGCGATTCCGCATGCACCAGATCATGAAGCCAATGGCGGCCTCGCCAATGTCAGTGGCGATGAGGATTTTTTCGGGCATCGCAGCTATCAGCTTGGCGACTCTCCCAGACGCGTGGATTGGAAAGCCTCTTCCAGAGAACAGGGTATGCTCACCAAGCAATTTCAGGGGCAAGCTGAAAGCTCGTTATGGCTGGATTTTGATCACACGCCAGGTGCTGACACAGAACAACGCATATCACGACTGACGCGTTGGATTATAGATGCCGAGGCAGCCCACCAACGTTATGGACTGCGCATACCAGAGCAGACCATTTCACCAGCCTCTGATACTTCTCACTATCATCAATGTCTACAGGCTTTGGCGCTGATGCCATGACAGCCAGATCTCCAGACAAACAGGATTTGCACTGGGTGCTTGGCGGACTGGTCCTTGTCATGGCCTTGCATGTCAGCCACTTTGCACCGTGGGTCACCATCGCCATCACTCTGTTGGCTGTTTGGCGCTACCTGATCGCACGTCATCGCTGGCTGCTGCCGCGGACCTATGTGTTAATGCCACTCACCTTGCTGGCCGCCATTGGCATCCTGTTCAGTTATCGAGGCTTGTTTGGTCGTGACGCCAGTGTCGAGCTACTGGCCTTGATGCTGATGTTAAAACTGATGGAAGCCAAAAGTCGCCGGGATTATGTCTTGCTGATACTCAGTGGCTATTTTCTGACCATTACAACCTTTCTGTTTTCACAATCGATGGCATATGGTGCGGCCATGCTTGCCCCCACCTTTGTGCTCACAGCTGGGCTGGTGGGCATCAGCCATTCCGGACATCAGCCCGGATGGCAGCTGCAGACACGCACGGCTGGCATACTCATGCTTCAGGCCGTGCCGTTGATGCTAGTCTTGTTTATCCTGTTTCCGCGCATACCCGGGCCTTTGTGGAGTCTCCCGCAGGATGCCAACAAAGGCATGAGCGGACTGTCAGACTCCATGGAACCGGGCAATATTAGTGAGTTAATCTTATCTGGCGCAATTGCCTTTCGCGTTGAGTTTGAAGGCAGCGTGCCCCCTAGCCATCAACTTTACTGGCGTGGCCCGGTGCTCTGGCATTTTGATGGCCGGGTATGGACCATGGCCAGCCCCAACCTGCCCATTGAAAAAGAATCCCTGCATGTCTCCGGCGAACCGGTTCATTACCGCATGACCTTGGAACCTAGTAACAGGCGTAGTTTGCTACTGCTCGACCTGCCCAATACCTACCCCTCGGAGAGTCAGGTCACCCGTGATCATCAGGTATTGGCCCAGCTGCCGGTGAGGCGCCGTATACGCTATGAAGCAACGTCCTATCCTGAATATCAGCTGGCCACCGAGATCAGCCCGCGCGAAATTGAATTGACGCTGCAAATCCACGACTTTGAAAATCCAAAAACAAGAGCACTTGCCCAGTCCTGGCAGGAAGCCGGGCTTGGGCCATCCGAAATCGTGCAGGAAGCCTTGCGAATGTTTCGAGAGCAGCCCTTTGTCTACACCCTGCAGCCGCCATTACTCGGCAGTGAACCCATCGACGACTTTCTTTTCAATACGCGCCGTGGCTTCTGTGAACACTATGCCAGCAGCTTTGCTTACCTTATGCGCGCGGCAGGTGTGCCAGCCAGGATCGTCACTGGCTATCAGGGTGGGGAATTCAATCCCAGCGGTAATTACCTGATTGTTCGACAATCCGATGCACATGCCTGGACCGAGGTTTGGCTGGAAGGCAAGGGTTGGGTGCGGGTTGATCCAACGGCAGCCATGGCACCTTCCCGTATCGAATCCGGTATTTTCTTTTCAGTGCAGGAAAATAGCCTGTTACCTCTACTGGCCAGACAAGAATATCCGAGGTTACGCAAGCTATACCTGAATCTGGATGCCATCGACAATGCCTGGAATCACTGGATACTCGAGTACAACCACAAGCGTCAGCTGGAGCTACTGTCTCGCCTGACGGGTAACCAGCTCTCCTGGCAGGATCTGACCATCGTCATGGTGATTGCGGTATCCTTGATCGGGCTGATCCTTACCGCGTATATTCTGCGCGACCAGAAACCCTGGAAGCCACCTATCCAGCGTCTATATGCCAGATTCCAGCGCAAGATGAAACGTCATGGTGTGGTGCGGGGCGACCATGAAGGCCCGTTGGACTTTTCACTCCGCGCCATGCAAGCATGGCCCGAACAGTCTCAAACCATCAGAGAGATCACTGAAATTTACCTGCAGTATCGTTATCGCAATCAACTGGAGCCTGCTTTGCTGGCAAGGCTTAAACGCCTGATACAATCCTTATGAATCACACCGCTCTGAACTGCACCATGAATGACAACGACTACATGCTAATCGCCATTGAGCTGGCCACATCAGCTGCCGCTCAGGGTGAAGTGCCCGTCGGCGCAATTGTCGTCAAGGATGGTGTGATCATTGGTCGTGGCAGCAATGCCCCAATTACCAATCATGACCCAAGCGCCCATGCAGAAATTCAAGCCATGCGTGATGCTGCAAAAACACTGGGCAACTACCGCTTGGTGGGCTGCACGCTTTATGTCACGCTGGAACCTTGTGCGATGTGTACTGGCGCGATTCAACACGCACGCATTGCGCGTCTGGTGTATGGTGCCAGCGACCCTAAAACCGGCGCCTGCGGCAGCGTTGTCAACCTGATGGCAGAAACTCGTCTCAACCACCACACGGAGGTCGAGGGCGGTGTCCTGGCAGATGCCTGCGGTGGGTTGCTGAGCACGTTTTTTGCTGCACGTCGTGCCGCCAGCAACAAGCGTCAACCATGATGCAAACTCACTGGACATAAAAAAACCCCGCTGATGCGGGGTTTTTTTATGAATGAGCTCTATATTACAGGTATGTGACTTAGTCACGATCCCCGGCAAACGCCATCAACAGATGAAGCAAGTTGGTAAACAACTGATAAATGCTGATGTAGAGCGACAGTGTTGCCATCACGTAGTTGGTTTCACCACCGCGCACAATACGGTTTACATCATAAAGAATGAAACCGGAGAACAGCAGCACGGCTACACCAGATAATGCCAGAGACAGCGCTGGAATCTGGAAGAACAGGTTAGCCAGAGAAGCCACAATCAGCAGGATAATACCTACCAGCAGGAAATTCCCCATAAAGCTGAAATCACGCTTGGTAGTGGTAGCAATGCCTGCAAGTGTCATGAAAATGATGCCTGTACCACCAGCAGCCAGACCTACGAGTTGACCGCCGTTACGCAAATTCAGTGCGACTTGAAGAATGGGCCCGAGCAGTACGCCCATGATGAAGGTTAGCACCAGCAAGAGCACCACACCCAGACTACTATTACGGTTGGCATTGATGGCAAAGAATAGGCCGTAAATCACAGCCAGCGAGCCCAATGCAAACATGATGGGACTGGAAGCGGCAAATGCGAAATTGATACTCATGCCGATCATCGCACCAATCACGGTGGGGATCATGGTGAGACCAAGCATCATGTAGGTGTTGCGAAGTACCTTGTGGGCACCAAGCGACAGCGACTGCGCGTTGCTTGCGACTTGATAATCAGATTGCATTGTTTCTGTTTCCTTTTAAATAAAAAACCATACTTAAGACTATCGAAATGCTGCGGAAGTTTCAACCTTAACTTTGTAACAACTTGTGCAGGTATGGGGTGGTAGTGTCAGCGCTGTTATTGGCCAGTAATCAAGCATCAGGCCATAAAAGGCAGCTCACCATCTGCCTTGCCGACATTCCCGATATCATGCACCGCTTGCATGAAAGCGGCATCCTCATGCAATGCAACCAGTTCTGTCGGATGGCGGCGGCCATGCATGCGGGCGAGTCTCGCCAAACTTTGCGCAGAAATCTCCCACTTCAGGTTGACCAATAACTCATCAGCAAGCGCAGGCTGATTACATAGCAGCACCATGTCACAACCGGCATGCAGGGCCGCCAATGCGCGTTGTGTGACATCTCCGGCGACAACTGCCCCTTCCATCGATAAATCATCACTGAAAATCACACCATTGAATTCAAGCCGTTGGCGTAGCACCTTTTGCAGCCAGCGCTCGGAAAATCCGGCGGGTTTTTCATCCACTTTTGGATAAATCACATGGGCAGGCATGATGCCGGCAATACCATCATCAATCAGCTGCTTGAATGTCTGCATATCTTGCTGGGCAATCTCGTCAAAGCTGCGCTCATCCACAGGAATCGCCACGTGTGAATCAGCGGCGACAAATCCATGTCCAGGAAAATGCTTGCCCACAGCAGCCATTCCCCCACGCTTGAGTCCTTGCATCAGGGAAAATGCCAGCTCATTGATTGCCTGTACGTTGTCATGGAACGCACGATCACCAATCACCTGACTTTCCCCGTAATCCATATCCAATACCGGGGTGAAACTGAAATCAACACCATGCGCGCGTAACTCGGCAGCCAGTATCCAACCCGCCTCTTCTGCCAATTGGCGCGCCTTTTTGGGATGATGATCCCAGATCTTGCCAAACTCGCGCATGGGCGGAATACGGGTAAAGCCCTCGCGGAAACGCTGCACCCGTCCGCCTTCATGATCCACCGCAATCAACAAAGGCGGCTGTCTAACAGCATGGATGGCGGCCGTCAGTGCCTTGAGTTGTGCGCATGAATTGAAATTGCGGGCAAACAGAATGACGCCACCCACTAGCGGGTGACGTAAACGTCGGATATCTTCTTCGGTCAGTTCCGTCCCGACCACGTCCAGCATCACAGGACCTAACGACATGTTGCTCCTTTCAAGTTGTGCCCAGGCCTAGCAGCCTGCTAGTGCCGGACATCAAGTTTGTCACGCAGTTTATCGCCCAGCACGTTCACTGCCAACACCAATGACATCAGACTTAAGCCCACTGCCAGCACGTAATGCGGCGCTACCAGCATATAGCGAACACCATCTCGCAGCATGGCACCCCATGATGCCTGCGGTGCCTGTATACCCAAACCCAGAAACGACAAGCTGGCCTCTGCAATGACCAAGCCGGCAATACTGTACGTAGCTTCCACCACAAGGGGCGCAGCGAGCAAAGGCAACATATGGTGCAACATCACGCGATATGTGGAGGCTCCCAAAGACTGAGCAGCCTGCACATGCTGACGGTTACGCAGTGACAACGCCTGCGCTCGGGTCAGGCGGGCATATCCCACCCAGGAGGTCATGCAGAGCGCCAGAATCAGATTATTAAGGCCGGGGCCTAGTACAGCAGCAAATGCAATGGCTAACAGAATACCCGGAAAAGCGAGAAACACATCTGTCACCTGCATTAAAAGCCGATCCAGCCAGCCGCCAAAATATCCGGCCAGCAAACCGATGCTGACCCCAACACTGAGGGTAATCGTCGTCACCACCACTGCCACTGTCATCGACACCTGCACCCCGGCGATGATTCGGCTCAGCACATTGCGACCCAGATCATCGTACCCCAACCAGGCATGAAGATCAGGCAAGTGCAGAATACTTTCCAGACGAATTTGATTGGGTGAAAGATCCAGCACCTGCGCACAGATGACAGCCACACCCCAGAGCAGCAACACCATGACTGGCCATGAAAACAGATGCCGGTTAATCCGCATACCGCACTCTCGGATCAAGTCTGGCATAGGCCAGGTCTGTGAGTAAATTTACCAGCACATAGATCAACGCAATCACCAACACACAGGCCTGGGTGACAGGGTAATCCCGCTTTTCGATGGACTCGACCAATAAACGCCCGATCCCATCCCAGCCGAATACGGTCTCGGTAATCACGGTGCCCGCCAGCAAACCACCGAGCTGCAAACCCACGATGGTCACGACCGGCAAAAGCGCCGCCCGCAAGGCATGACGCAAAATGACCTGACGCTCTGGCAAACCCTTCGCGCGTGCAGTACGGACAAAATCTTCATTGAGTACTTCCAACAGGCTTGCACGGGTCATACGTGTCAGGATGGCGCTCAAACCAAAGCCCAGTGTCAGTGCAGGCAGAATAATGGATGCGCCAGACTCCATGCCGCTGACAGGTAGCCAGCCCAGCCAGAGTGCAAAAACCATCATGAGCAGTGGCCCCAGCCAGAAATGCGGCATGGCAGAGAGGGTGAGGCTGGTCAAAGTAGCCAGTTTGTCGGGCCAATGCCGTGCGTTCAGCGCCGCAATAATTCCGAGCGGCAGACCAATGGCAATGGCAATGACGAGCGCCAACAGGGCAAGCTTGATGGTGGCGGGCAAACGCGCTGCCAGCATGCGCGAAACCGGTTCGCGACTATGGATTGAATCACCAAAATCACCCTGTGCCAAATGCCCAAGGTAGCGAGCAAATTGTACTGGCAAGGGTTGATCCAGCCCCAGTTCAGCACGTAAACGACTACGATCAGCACTGCTGGCAGATTCACCCAGCATTACTTCCACCGGATCCCCCGGCACCAGATGCACCAGCATGAACGTGAGCAACAATACACCGAATACTACCGGTACGATGCCAAGCAAGCGTCTAAGCACGCGTAGTTTCCGGGAAAGCTTGTTCGTGAATATGCACTTCAGTGCCAACCGGAACGAAATCAAACAAGGTGATCACATCTTCGTTACGCATGCGGATACATCCATGGGATAAGGGCTTACCCATCGGCTGATCATCCGGCGTACCATGAATGTAGATGTAACGCTGCATGCTATCTACATTGGCCAAGCGGTTATAGCCATGTTCAGTACCAGAAAGCCAGAGAATGCGCGTGAGTATCCAATCACGGTGAGGATGCTCAGCGGCCAGTGCCGGGCTCCATATTTCACCCGTTGTACGCCTGCCAACAAATACACTACCGATGGGCGCACCCGCACCAATTTTGGCGCGCACAATATGCCGCCCACGTGGCGTACAGCCACTGCTTTTGTTTTCGCCGGGGCCATTCAGGGCAGTAGACACCGGGTAACTAGCTTGCACGATGCCAGCTGCGTCCAGCACACGCAGTGTTTGTTCGGAAATCGAGATTTCAATGCGCAAGTTTGATTCCATTCTGATCAATGCTGCTTTCTCATCGTTGCGCGCTCATAGCTGCTTTTGAACTGTGATTAATCCATCCCAGCTGCCGTCTGCAGCCAGTGCATAGCCACTTAAATTGTCGCGCATCGCGACAAACTGTCCTTCATACCAGAGCGGAACGTATGGCAGCAAGGCATGCACCCGTGTGCTGACCGCCTGCCAGTCAGAAACTTCAATCAGGCGATCAGTGTCTGCGTCAGCAAATCGACCACGATTCGCACCCGCAGGTGGCACGGAGGCCTGATGAAATGCCAACCGGTAGATTTCCGGGGTGCGAATCCCTACCCATGTCAGCCCATAAAGCTGAAATTTACCATGCTTCACATCATCAAAGAATGTGCCCCAGTCCAGACTCTGGATTTCGAGGTCGATACCCGCCTCACGCATCTGAGCCTGCATCACGGTAGCAAGCCGCACGCGCTGGGCATCCGTGGAGGTTTTGTAGACCAGCTTGAGTGGCAATTGAACTCCTGCATCCAGCAGCAATTGTCTCGCAAGCGCTGGTTCATAGTCATAGGAAGTCAGATCTGGATTACCTGCCCAATGCTCCGGTGGCAGAATCGCACCAGCCAGACGGCTTCCACCCACCAGCACTTCATTCAAAATGGTCTGGCGGTCTATCGCATGGGCAATCGCGCGCCTAACCTCAGGTTTACGCAACACAGGATCACGCAGATTGAATCCCAGATAGGAAAAATTGGACCCGTTCACCTCCTCCAACCGTATACCGGAATGCGTTTTCAAATAGTTCACCAGTTCCGGTGGCAAGTCGCCCTGCAACAGATCCACCTCTCCACGCAGGAGTTTCAGCACCCGCACGGTAGGGTCCTTCACTTCTTGCAGCAGAAAAGCCTGTCCATCCAGTGACCGATGCAATCGCAACGCATCCTGCCAGCTGATAAATTTTAAAGGGCCATTGCCCACGGGGGCTCGACTGAAGTCATGGGCCGATTGAATCAGCCCAGCAGGCAAAATACCGATGATGAGTCTGGAAGGAAAAATGTCGTCTGGCGCGTTTAATAAAAAGTCTACAACCCGATCATTCACGACTTGCACTTCACGAATATTGGCAAATTCTGCGGTATGCGGACTATCTTTTAGCGCAAGCAGCGACTGATAAGTGGCTGCAACATCCGCTGCCATCATGGGGCTGCCATCATGAAACGCCGGAAGCTGGTCTTTCAGGGTAAAGCGGTAATGCGTGGGTGACAGCACCTCCCAACTGGCGAGGTCAGGCTGCGGTAGAAAGTTGGCATCAAAACGCACCAGCTGTCGATAAATCAGGTGATTGATGCGCTCCGAGGCAGCATCCGAAGCATAGCGCGGATCAAGATTAATCGGCGCTTGCGCCAGTGCCATGCGTATTTCCGGGTGCAACTTTACTTGATCACAAGCAGTTAGCCCCAACAGGCTGACCGCCAGTAGAATTGGCAACAACACCAGACGTAACAGCGCCTTTGGCAACGGCAAGTAAGGCATGCTTTTGCCTGATCTGATCAAGCCCTAATCCGCCAATTCGAAGACTGCAATGGATTCTACATGCGTAGTATGCGGAAACATGTTGATGATTCCACAAGCTGCCAGCCGATAACCTCGTTGCAATACCAGCAGTCCGGCATCGCGCGCCAGCGTGGCAGGGTTACAGGAGACATACACAATCCGTTTGGGCCGAATATTGCCGGCATCATCTTCCGGCCTTGGCAGCGCCTTGATCAGTTCCAGCGCGCCATCACGAGGTGGATCAATCAACCATTTATCGAATCTGCCCAGCACTTGTAACTTTTCCGGCGTCATTTCAAATAGATCGGCCTCACTGAATGCCGTTGCCTGTTGCAATCCATTCAAGGCCGCACCTTGTATTGCACGCTCCACCAGCGCAGGTGAGCCTTCAAAGCCAAACACCTGTGCGCCGCTACGGGCAATGGGTAGCGTAAAGTTACCTAAGCCACAAAAGAAATCAGCTATACGCTCACCAGACTGCGGCTGCAGCAACTGCATGGCACGGCGGATCATGACGCGATTGATATGCGGATTTACTTGCGTAAATTCGGTTGGCTTGAATGGAAAGGTCAGTTGATATTCGGGGAGGCGATAACACAAGCCAGGCGCATCGACTGGATGAAATGGCGCAACGGTTTCCGGCCCCTTGGTCTGCGTCCATAATTGCACGCCATGCTTATCGGCAAAAGCGCGCAGTAGCGGCTCATCCTCTGGTTGCAGTGGTTCCAGAATACGCAATACCAGCACTGTGACATCCTCGCCAACCGCCACTTCGATCTGTGGCAGGCGATCACGAATCGTCAGCTGTTCAATCAGCCGCTGCAAGGGCACAATCAGGGCAGACACATGAGGTGGTAGTATCAAGCAGGTCTGCATATCAGCCACATAACTGCTGGCTTTTTCATTAAAACCAACCAGTACACCGCCCTTACGAGGCACGTAGCGTGCGCGCAGACGTGCTTTATGCCGATACCCCCAGGAAGGACCGTGAATAGGTGGCAGTATGCGTTCCGCCTTGACCTTGCTGATATGCCAGAGATTGGCCTCCAGCATGCGTTGCTTGGCAGCTACTTGTGCACTAGGTTCCAGATGTTGCAAGGCACACCCCCCACATATGCCGAAATGCGGGCATGTTGGGTCGGTGCGTGAATTGGAGGCTTTAAGCACTTCACTGACTTCGGCAAACTCATAACTGGGCTTGCGTTTAATCGTCTTGTACGTCACTTTTTCGCCGGGCAATGCGCCTTCAATAAACACGACCTTGCCATCAAAATGCGCAACGCCTCGGGCTTCCTGATCCAGTGATTCGATAACGGCTTGAGGGAGAACTGAAGATGAATTTTGCATGGCAGAATTTTACCGCAGATTCATCTGTTCCCTCCCACCCAAACCGCTGTTTTACTGGCATGAATGACCAAAATTTGGATTTGCAGCACGATATATCAAGTGAATATCGTCATCTTGCAGTAAAATCATGGGCTTAATCTGAAACGCCAATGATCAGGCTACAAAACAAGCAATGAACCAGTTACACAAATTCAGTACCGATGATGTCCGCATCAAGGAAATCAAGGAACTTCGCCCGCCTTCAGAACTGCTGAGCGCGCTGCAACCCAGCGCAGCAACGACAGACAACATATTGGCAACCAGGGCGGCGATTCATCGCATTCTCCACAGTGCCGATGACCGTTTGCTCGTCATCATCGGCCCCTGCTCCATCCATGATGGCAAGGCCGGGGTTGAATATGCCCAACGGCTGCTACAGGAGCGCACAAGGCTGTCACAGGAGCTGCTGATTGTCATGCGCGTATATTTTGAAAAGCCCCGCACGTCAGTAGGTTGGAAAGGTCTGATCAACGACCCGCATCTGGATGGCAGCTTTGACATTAACGCTGGACTCGAACTGGCCCGCAAGTTCCTGCTGGAGGTCAATGAGCTGGGCATGCCTGCCGGGACAGAGTTTCTTGACACCATCACGCCACAATACACCGCTGATCTGGTCAGCTGGGGTGCCATTGGCGCGCGCACCACCGAGTCACAAGTCCACCGCGAGCTGGCCTCTGGCCTCTCCTGCCCGGTGGGTTTCAAGAATGGCACCGATGGCAACATCCGTATTGCCGTGGACGCCATCAAGGCCGCTTCCAGTCCCCATCATTTCCTGTCAGTCACCAAGGCTGGCCACTCTGCCATTATCTCCACCAGCGGCAATGAAGACTGCCATGTCATTTTGCGCGGCGGCAAAGCGCCCAATTACGATGCTGAAAGTGTGGAAAAAGCCGCGCAAGAACTCGCTAATTGCGGCCTCAATGCCAAGGTCATGATTGATTGCTCGCATGCGAATAGTCGCAAGCAATACAAATTGCAGATGGAAGTCGCGAGCGACATAGCGCAGCAGATTGCCAATGGCGATAGCCGTATCATGGGTGTGATGGTCGAATCTCACCTGAACGAAGGCAGGCAAGACCACACGCCGGGATGCAAACTAGAATACGGTAAATCCATCACTGACCCCTGCCTGGGGTGGGAAGACACGCTCAAGTTGCTGGACACACTGGCAGCAGGCGTGCGCGCCAAACGTCAATTGGATGTGGAAGACGAGTAAATCGGACTATTCAACTAGTTGTATTGATGTCATCTGCAATACTATACATGACGACTATCGATGCTTACATCAATACGCCCATGCATAGCCTATGTACATGAGCGGTTGAATGCGGGTTTCCACAATCGGGCTATCGGCTTGCTCGTTACCCAGCCTGGTCACCATCAAACCAAATAACAAATTGGAATTGTCGCCCGTTGCGTAAGCACCATTAATGCCCACTTGGGTTTGAACCCCGGCCCCCGCGTTGTAAACTGGGCGTGTAGGGGTCGCCTCATTAGCATCAACACCGAAGTAGTAATCGTTATATTTCGCACTGTTCCAGGTGGCACTCAGCATCCCGTTCAAGCGCAACTTGTTACCTCGAATCAGTGATTTGATGTATTGCAACTGCACATTACTGCCATTACTTGCCGAGCCCACATCAAAGCCCCACATGGCGTTAATCGTCCCGTAATCAGTTTGCCAACGTACCATCGGGCCAAAATCGACAGAAAAATCTCGGTCTTGCATACCACGCGTCAACCTACCATCGTCCGCATCCCAGCCGAAGCGAGCTTCTGCTGCCAATCCAAGCCTCAGTCGCTTGTCTTCAGAATCCATTAGCCACACACCCGCCTGCAGTGCATTGATGTAAAAACGATCACCATAGTTCGCGTTAATGATCGGCAATGCCAGTGCACGATATTCATCCGACCCTGAAGTTTTCGGGAGTATGCCTACACCGATGCCGTAAAGGTTTTTACTGCGTGGAATTGGAGTCTCGGTCTCCAGATCAATCTTGTCATTTGCAAAAGAAAAGATGGGGTTAAACAAACCAAAAGCGAGTAGTACTTTCAAGAAAAAAATTGAAGGTCGCATGATGAATCACTGAAAACAAAGTCTGCATTAAGAGAGCCTGTCATCAGGCTTGGTTCCTATGCAACAAAACTTTTCAGCAATAAAGTTTCCAGCTTGCAGCATTTAGCTTTGCTTGATTTCAACAAAGCTTTCATCCAAAAGTAAAGTTGGTTCTATAAAATCGGCATTCAATTAAATCGAATTCATCCCCAGATTGGCGGTCATTTGATTTATCGCAATAGGGAATGCTTATCTGGCTGGCATTATGTTCCCCAATACCCGAATGATTTTCTGCTCTTTAGTTCGATATGCGCCATGTCGCCCTAATGAACCTGTAATGACCAAAGGAGACCATCCATGACATCCATGATGAAAGCCGCCGTATTTGTAAGCCCGGGAAAAATCGAACTCACTGACAAGCCTATTCCGCCAGTCGGCCCCAATGATGCGCTCATAAAAATCACGACCACAACGATCTGCGGCACAGATGTACATATTCTTAAAGGTGAATACCCGGTTGCACCCGGCCTGACAGTAGGCCATGAGCCAGTGGGCGTGATTGAAAAACTCGGCAGTGCCGTGCAGGGTTATCATGAAGGGCAGCGTGTCATTGCAGGGGCAATTTGCCCAACATTCACCTCCTATTCCAGCCAGAACGGCCTACCCGCTCAGGATGGAAGCTACCTCATCCCATCAGGGAAGTGTGGTTGCCATGGCTACAAAGCCACTGCGGGGTGGCGCTTTGGCAATATGATTGATGGCACACAGGCGGAGTATTTATTGGTGCCCGATGCCCAAGCCAATCTTGCGCCTATTCCTGATGCACTGACTGACGAACAGGTCCTGATGTGCCCCGATATTATGTCAACAGGGTTTCTGGGGGCGGAAAACGCCAATATCAAGATTGGCGATACCGTAGCCATTTTTGCCCAAGGTCCAATTGGCCTATGTGCAACTGCGGGTGCGCGCTTAATGGGTGCCAGCACCATTATTGCCATTGATGGCAACGACCACCGCTTGGGCATTGCCCAGCAAATGGGTGCGGATACAGTCCTTAACTATACGCAGTGTGATGTTGTTGACGAAATCATGAAAATTACTGGCGGGCGCGGTGTAGATGCCTCGATCGAGGCCCTTGGGATTCAATCCACCTTTGAATCTTCTCTCAGGGTACTTAAGCCCGGTGGCACGCTATCCAGCCTTGGGGTCTACTCCACCGACCTCACCATTCCACTGAATGCTTTTGCGGCGGGTCTGGGGGATCACAAGATTGTCACTGGTCTTTGTCCTGGCGGCAAGGAACGCATGCGCCGATTGATGAATGTACTAGAATCTGGTCGATTGGACTTGGGTAAATTTGTGACTCACCGCTTCGCTTTGGACGATATTGTGACCGCCTATGATTTGTTCTCTCATCAGCGGGATGGCGTGATCAAAGTAGCCATCAAGCCCTGGTAATTAGTTTAATATTGCGCAACCCATCGCTGCCAGGCAATCCGATTCATATGTTCAGTTTTGATGAAAAGCTTGGCAGCACCTTACATTTGTTCTTTTGACTCAGGCTTATTTGTCTCGGGCAAATTAACTTTTCGGATGATGCGATCCTGCTCATCATAGAAGTACGCTCTGTATGTGACCTTGGTAAGGGCATAGCGCTTTCGAATCACCACTTTTGCAGCATTCATGCTCAATTCATCCACATATTTTTGGTGTGCTTTACTCAAATCAGCCACCGGGATGAATTTTTCATATACAAAGCCAGTACCATAAATAAATTTGACGCTGAATGGCACATCTTCAATATGCAAGGTGGCATCATACCCTCGGGCAATCCGTTTAAATTCAAAGTTCCGCTCATGTGCTTCATACAATTTGATCACAGCACTGTTGAACAACAACGCACCTGAAACCACCATGGCACCATAACCCACTTTGCTGAATGCCCTGTATGGAATTCTGGGCAGTACATAGCGCATGACAAAAGTTGAGATGATCGCAGCCAGTGCCACCAGCAGGCCCAACTGAAGCGCAGTGCTGGTAAAAAGTCCCAATGAAAAATACAGCCCAAGTTTCACAATATGCAGGATAATTTCATTGGCTGCGCGGGTAGCCACAATGTCTTCTTTTGCCAGCCCGCACTGCATGTAAACACGGTTAAACATCACCCCCACTGCGCCGGTTAAACCTGATATAAACCCTGCCAGCGCCCCAACCCAACGAATGTAGTGATCTGGCAAGCAGCGATTATCAGAAGTCTCGGTTTCATCCTTGAAAACAAACGGCAAGTTGGAAAGTAAATAAACCGCAATGCAGAACTCGACATACATTGGATCGAGATAACTCAGCAGCCATGCCCCGAGAAACACACCGGGAAGTGCGGCAGGCAAAAACAGCTTCACAATGTGCCAGTTGATATGTTTTGAAAACAGATAGATCTTGGTGACTGAGCTGACGGATGTACCAATCGTCAGTGCAGCTGGTACCTGGGTGGCAGGCAGGATGTAACCTAGCACTGGAATCAGCAGCAAGCCCGCCCCTCCGCCAGACACCAGGCTGATGGCAAAAGCCACCAATGCAATAATAAAAATATTAAAAAAGGACATGGTGATTGATACAGTAATTTTTGAGCATCAACTATGATTGATGCGGATGTTATTAAGATTGGAAGATTAAAGACATAAAAATAACAGCTACGACTCACTAAGCCCTAAATGAGACACATCAGACGCTATATAGATTCCTGATTTCTTAAATTGACTAGACGACTTAAATCTTAATTGGCGAACTTACACAGCATGAGTCAGTGAGCTGATATCCAGATAGTTTCACAGCAACGTTGAAGTGGCAGCTGAATTTTCCCAAGCTTTCACAAATGCCTTCCAGTGATCGGCGGTATAGCCAGCCAACGTATTTCTGACCAGATCAACCTCAGTTTTGTAAGTGTCCTGACTTAACAGGCCACGCATAAGCTGAAACCGTAAGAAGACCAGATAGGTATTCGCCACATCAGTCTCGCAATAATTGCGAATCGCCTCGATCTCGCCATGCTTGAAGGCATCCCATACTTTGCTGCCATCCATCCCCAGCTTACCGGGAAAGCCACAAAGTTGTGCCATCTGATCCAACGGCGCATTGGCGCGACCACTGTATAGTGCCAACACATCCATTAAATCCAGATGACGCATATGGTAGCGGCTGATGTAGTTGTTCCATTTGAAATCACGGTCATCATCGCCCATGTCCCAGTAACGCGGGGCTTGTATGCCGTGGATCATGGCCCGGTAATGCAGCACGGGCAGATCAAACCCGCTACCGTTCCATGAAACGATATTGGGTGTGTATTTTTCAATACCATCGAAAAAGCGTTGAATGATCTCTTTTTCAGGCGCATCAGGCGTGCCCAGTGTCCATACCCGAAAACTCTCGCCTTCACGCAATGCACATGAAATAGCCACCACCCGGTGTTGATGATGTGGCAGAAATTCAGTGCCGTTTTGTTGACGGCGTTTATGAAACGCTATATTGGCGACATCTTCTGCGCTGGTCTCCAGCGGCAGATCGAACAGCTTTTTCAAGCCGTCAGTGTCGGGGATGGTTTCGATGTCAAAGACGAGGGTTGGCGTCACTTTCGACTTTCTAATCTGAGGGCTAACAAGGTGGCAAGCCGAATGCCAGAGCACCACGCAACACCGTGATGCCTCGTCACAGGCATTTCAGCAAACAGGGTTATTTTTGGGCCCAACCAGAGGCGCCCTGATACCACCACCCTGCCTGCGCCTTCTGCACCCAGCGTTGGGCAAAGGTATTGCGAATCTCCGATTCCCACTCAGGGTGCTGGTTGGCGACCGCAATTTCCTTGTAGAGCGCATTTCGGTCCTTGTTTTCCGCAGCCACCAGGCTGTTAACATTTTGGCGCTGGGCCAGTGGCACAGCATTAGCGTCTCGCACTGCAATCAAGCCATCTCGAGTAAGCCCCACTGCTCCGCTGGCATAATGAGGCGCCAATTGCCCATGGCGTGCCTGCATGCTGTTTTTGATGGTGGCAATGGCAGGCGTATTGATTTCAAGATCAGCCGCTGCTGCAAAAGGGCTCAGCAACAGTGTCGCAACCAGAAAAAATATTGAGATCAGTGGCTTGCTCATATGCGCTCCTTATTGGGGGTCTGTTTCATTTGCCGGGGCAGCAGGGTTACTGGAACCACCTTGCTTGCCGTTTTCCCTAACCTGCCAGACTTCATCAATCAGGCGGTCCGCGGCTTTTTCAGCCGCTGCAGCCGGAAAATAGATATTAATCGTGACACATGCACTAAGTGCTGTTGTTAGCGCGATCGCTAGCAAACCTGTCTTGAGTAATTGGTTCATCCTCGCCTTCCCGTTGTGCTGATACGACACACGCACAACTTATTTAATAATGGGTGAACTATTGCCAGCAGTCACACGTTTGGTGCGCTCCAGCAGTTCTCCCCAACTCACGTTTCGATTGTAACCCAAGACCGTAATCGCCGGGATACCGCTACCTTTAACGATCACATACCCCTCTTTCGTTGACTCAACGCCTTCCATCCGACATAAATCATTGCGCAGCTGGCAGCTCAGGCCCAGCTTACTATAGTTAAAATCGTCAAAAAAACGGAGAAAACTACGCTGAATCGCAGCAGCTGCGCCAGCACCCCCCAACGCAGAAATATTTTCAACGGCACGCTGCGAAATTTTCTTGGTATAGCGCCCAGGGCTGCTATACACCGCTGCATCAAAATGCACCGGCTTCCATTTCACCAAACGCAGATCATTCACATCGCCATCCAGCTTGCCCTCAATAGCGCCAAACGAGAAGGTGCGCGTCAAAGTCCCAAGATCAAGATTGCGCATCGTAAGATTACCTGTCAGCCGCGGCACCACGCCCATCGGTGTCTGCATGGCCAGATTATTCACGGTAATCACCCCATCAAACACATTGAACTGCATATCGCCATCCGTGATCAACAAGCCACTGCTGTAGGTCACAAGGGGGATCGTAGCTGCGACCTTACCCTGCATAATGGGCCATTCCAACGCGCGACTTAATTCGGACATACTGATGGGCAGAATATTGGCGCGCAAGTGCCAGTGCCAGCCACCGTCGAGCCATACGGCAGAAATATCCTTGAGTTGCAGGCCACCATCAAGGATAGGCAATTCCATGATGGCGGCAGTAAGAGAATACCGGTTAATGCCTGCCGAAATATCAGTCTTGCCTAATGGAATCTTCTGCAGATGTCCGCCTGCGTAGCGCAATTTAAGTGCTTGCGGCTCGTCATATGACCAAGGTAATTGCGCGTTTAGCTTGTAAAACCCGAACAGACCGTTGCGGTCATCCACATCGACATTTTCGAGGTCGAGTCGTGCTGTTTTAAATTCTCCAAACTGCATATTGGCTTCCAATGTCGCATTGCCTGCCATTTCCAGGTTATTCAATGCGGTTCTTTCCAGCAGTGGTTTCAGCAGTAAGGGGTAAAGCTTTTCCAGTTGCATCTGGCTAGTACTCAGTTGTAAATGATGCAGCTTGTTTGAAGGTTGTAAAAAAGTCGCACTGAATGTGGCACTGCCAATCTCATGCAAGGCAAGTTGCGCGCGCGATATTTCAAGGGTGTCACTGGTGAGTTTGCCCTGGGCATTCAGGCGGTGACCACCATTGGCAAAGTAAAATGGTTGCCAGAAGACTTCACCTTCACGCCAATTTACATCGGCTTTCCAGTCCCAGCCAGCGCTGGCATTTTTCAAAGCAGTATTTTTTGCAGGGGTTTTCTTTTCAGAATTCCTTTCCTGCAGGGCCAGATCGAGATCAAGTGAAACTTTCTCCCCAGCGTGGAAGCCAGCACTATCGCTGAATGTGGCTTGTTTTACACGAAGACTAGCATCAATATGCTGCATGCCTTTGGTTGGCTTGTGCAGCAGCTTGAGGGAGAACGGAAAAGTGGAGGCTCCAAATACCAACTTGGCATCTTCGCAGGCGTACTCCCGAGCTGCATGAATCAGTTTTGCGCAAGTCAGGCTGGCGTCTGTCCACGCCTGATCATCTGGCATTTGCCATTGGGTACGCAGTGTCAGGTTGGCGTTACTTAGTCCATAATCCAACTTGAAATTTTTGGCCAGACCCTGAGTGGTTTCAATGCGATCTGCCTTAATACTCAAAGCACTGACCGCATGCGCATGCGGACTGAACAGCATGGCAACCATCAGCAACCATGCCATGCCAATCAGGCCGGCATACGATTTTGCTCTGTGGTCAGGAGGGAAAAACACCAGTGGATAAATATCGATCACCACGGTCACACACAATGGACACAATCACAGCGTTCTCCACCTGTTTGGAGATTTGCAAGGCCGTGTATAGCGCACCTCCTGAGGAAATGCCGGCAAAAATACCCTCTTCTGCAGCCAAACGACGGGTCATTTTCTCCGCGTTGGCCTGGCTCACATACAACAATTCATCCACGCGGCTTTTGTCGTAAATTTTGGGTAAATACTCTTCCGGCCATTTGCGGATACCAGGGATCGCCGCACCCTCTTCTGGTTGCACGCCGATAATCTGAATATTCGGATTTTGTTCCTTGAGATAACGAGAGGTGCCCATGATTGTGCCAGTGGTCCCCATGCTGGAGACAAAATGCGTGATCTTGCCTTCAGTATCACGCCAGATTTCCGGCCCTGTACCCTCATAGTGCGCTTGCGGGTTATCCATGTTGCCAAACTGATCTAGCACAATCCCCTCGCCTTCGGCCTGTAGCTTCAGTGCCACATCGCGCGCCAGTTCCATACTCCCATCCTTGGGGGTTAATACCAGTTCTGCGCCAAAAGCCTTCATGGTTTGACGCCGTTCAACGCTTTGGTTTTCCGGCATCACCAACACCATTTTGTATCCACGCATGGCGGCTGCCATGGCTAATGCAATCCCGGTATTACCAGAGGTGGCTTCTATCAGGGTATCGCCCGGTTTGATATCACCGCGTGCCTCTGAACGCTTGATCATGGAGAGCGCAGGTCTGTCCTTCACCGAGCCTGCAGGGTTATTGCCTTCCAGTTTCACAAGAATGGTGTTGCTGGTGTTGCCGGGAATGCGCTGCAGTTTGACCAGCGGCGTGTTACCGACAAAATCTTCCAGAGTTTTCCAATTCATATGCTTCGCAATTCCTTCGTTACCTTCATCATCGGCTCCCCGCCGAACTTCTTCGTACTGTCATCGCTGCCTCTGCCAGCGAGGCTTGGATTTATCTCGCCTATGAACTGGACTGCTTCAAGCGTGCCAGATACAGGGCGTAAATCGCCAGGCCAATAAAGGCAATCAATGACAATTGCGGAATGGTCAGACCAAACAGAGTCCAATCCACCGACGAACATTCACCTGTCCCCTTGAACACCAGATCCAGCGCCTTTTTCAGCGGGAAAGCTTCAAAGATATAGTCAAAGCCTGCACCACACTCTGCCATCACTTTTTCCGGATTCGCTTGAATCCAGATATGTCGAAGCGCAATCCCGATACCAGTCACTGCCGCTGCAATGTGCAACAGGCCATACCAGCGTCGCCCTATTGTGCCTGGGTTATGCAGAGCTGAAATCAAAAACACCAATCCCATTACCATAAAGGCAATGCGCTGAAAAATACAAAGCGGGCAAGGTTCAAGACTGTATCGTTGCTGAATGAATAGGCCAAAGCCAACAAAACCGAAGCAAGCAATAAAGCCGAGCAGATAACCTACTCGGCCGTTTAGGCATTTGGATAACATGGGGGCGCTCTCAGTCCTTATAATGCAGTTATTGTAACGGATGGATCAGACGAATGGCAGACAGCCTGCAACCTACGCAAGTTCTCAGCGTCAGTGCACTTAATCGTATGGCGCGTGAAGTGCTTGAGCAAAGTTTCCCATTATTCTGGGTAGGCGGGGAAATTTCCAACATGACGCGGGCTGCTTCCGGCCATTGGTATTTTTCCCTAAAAGATGGCGGAGCGCAGGTACGTTGCGTCATGTTTCGTGGACGTAACAGTTATCTGGATTGGACGCCCAAAGAAGGTGACAAGGTTGAGGCGCGTGCCACCGTTACCCTGTATGAGGCACGCGGTGACTTTCAACTCACAGTCGAGTTTTTACAACGCGCTGGTTTGGGTGCCTTATATGAAGCTTATGAACGCCTGAAGCAGCAACTTGAAGCCGAAGGACTGTTCGACCCCGCACGCAAACAGCCTATCCCTACATTTCCAACGCAGATTGGCGTTGTCACCTCAGCCGATGCAGCTGCCCTTCGTGATGTGCTGACGACACTCAAGCGTCGCATGCCCGGTATTCCTGTGGTGATTTACCCAACGCCAGTGCAAGGCAAAGGTGTGGCGCGTCTCATTGCGCATGCCATCAACACCGCAAATCAGCGGGCGGAATGCGATGTGCTGATCGTCTGCCGCGGTGGCGGGAGCATTGAAGACCTGTGGCAGTTCAATGAGGAAATCGTCGCACGGGCCATCGCTAATTGCAGCATCCCGATCATCAGTGGCGTTGGCCATGAAACCGACTTTACGATTGCCGATTTTGCTGCTGACCAGCGCGCACCTACACCAACTGCTGCAGCGGAAATGGCGGCCCCAGACCGCCTTGCATTACTGGGTCTACTGCGCCAGCAACAGTATGCGATTCGACGACAGATGGAGCATCAGTTACATCGCTACGCCCAACAACTGGATTTTATTGCTCGCCGCCTGCTTTCTCCCAGCCAGCAAGTTGCCATCAAAACCGCACATTTAAAGCAGCTGCAATCGCGCTTGCAACAATGCATGCGTCAACAGCTGCTTCGGCAGCAGGATGCGCTGATCCGGCTGCAAAATAGTCTGCAACACCTGAATCCCAATGCGGTTCTGAGCCGAGGCTATGCACTGGTGCATAATGAAGCAGGCGCCATTATTCACAACAGCCATCAAACGCGTGCGGGTGAAGTCGTCCGTATCCAATTTGCGCAAGGCGCAGCCAAAGCCTTGGTAGAATCCACGAACGAGACAGTTACACCGCCATCGCCGTAAACTGACTTTCTTGAAATTGCGAAATATGGTAAAGTTTTGTTAATTCACGCATTAATGGGTTGCTCAGCAACCGAAAAATAATAAGCAAAATTGCATTGGTCATGCCGCTTGGTGGCATCCAAATGTTGAAAGGCAACCAAGATTGCCAATCTGCTCTGGAATTTTCGGGGAAACAAGAAAATTTAATCAAAGGAGCCATTATGATCTTCATCAAAAAACTACTCAGTATTGTCGTTGCTTGTTCCATTCTGTTTACTGGTTCTATTCAGTCGGTTCAGGCTGCTATGATCAGCTCGGAGCAAGTCGCACAACAAGTCTCCCAATATGATGTTGAGCAGAACCGTGCACGCATTCTTTCAGCACTGTCCAGAGATGAAGTGCGCAACGAGCTGATCAACCGTGGTGTTGATCCGTCCAAGGTACAAGAACGCGTTGCCGCGCTGACAGATGAAGAAGTGCGCGACATGTCCTATCAGATTGAAAATGCGCCGGCTGGTGGCTTCCTTGGTACTCTGGCTATCATTTTTCTGATTCTGCTGGTCACTGATATTCTTGGTTTCACCAAAATCTTCACTTTCACCCGTTAATATCCGAACGTGTGGTGCTTAAATGTCAGTATGCTGCGTGTTGGCGGCATACTGACTTTATTATTTCTACTTTCTGCTTGTGCGACCCAAGGCGTACGCCTTGCCAAGCTTGATACCAAGCTTCCTCGACAGCATGAGCTGCGTGAAACACCCTTTTTCCCACAAGAGCTTTATCAGTGCGGCCCAGCGGCGCTTGCAACTTCGCTATATTCGGTAGGCGTTAAGGTGAGGCCGGACACACTGACAGATCAGGTGTATATCCCCAGCCGTAAGGGCAGCTTGCAAATTGAAATGCTGGCCGCCGCTCGCCGTCATGGCACGGTTGCAATGAAAATCCGACCTGGACTGCCTGCCTTATTGGAAGAAGTTGCCGGGGGTAACCCTGTGGTTGTACTACAAAACATGGCGCTATCGTGGGCACCCACCTGGCACTATGCTGTGGTCGTTGGTTATGACTTGGATCGTGAATTGATCTGGTTGCGTTCTGGACCACATGAGCGCATGGAAATGGCAATGAACACCTTTGAGCGCACATGGGCCAGAAGCGAGCACTGGGGATTTATTACTTTGCCACCGGGCAAACTGCCTGCCAGCAAGCGTGTAGAAGATATGGTACCGGCCTTGATTGATTTTGAGAAAACCGCGAAACCAGTCCAGTCGAAAAAAGCCTACCTTGCTGCGGCCAATCGCTGGCCGGAGAGTCTGGTTGTTCAGATGGGGCTTGGTAACACCGCATATGCCAGTGGTGACATGAAAACCGCAAAAAGGGCGTTGCAACAAGCGGTCAAGCATCATCCTGATTCTGCGGCTGCACACAACAATCTGGCCCACGTGCTACTTACGCTAGGTGAATTGAATGCTGCAAAAAAAATGGCAGATAAAGCACTACAGCTAGCAGGCGAGGATGCAGAATTACGCGCGCAGGTCAATGAAACCTTGCAGAGTATTCATAAAAAAATGGGGAGCCGTAAATCATCCTGATTTTTATGGCAGCGATCACGTGGTGTAAAGCGTCCTTTATTACGCCTCTCTTTTCGCATCCTGGGCTTCGCCAAACAAGTCCTGCCATAAGGTGCGCACCGCCTGGATTTCAGCAGTCACTTTTTCTCTCTCTACCCTTGCCCGGGTTTCCCCCTGAAGCTTCATCGCATGTTGCATGCTGCGGTAGCGGCGATAAGCCGATGCCACCGCTTGCGCTAGCCCGGTATCAATCAAGCCAAGCACTCCCAGTTTTTCCAGTAAGGCAATATTGCCTCGATTTTCAGTCAGTTCCGGATACTGATGTGCATAGGCCAATAGCAGGTATTGCACCATGAACTCTACATCGATGATGCCACCACGATCATGCTTGAGATCAAACTGCTGACTCTTGTTGGGGTGACTTGCGAGCATTTTTTCTCGCATCGCTGCCACATCCTCACGCAATTTATCCAAGTCACGCCGTTGCTGCATGACCTGTTTGCGAATCTCATCAAAACTGGCACCGATGGCCGGGTCGCCTGCACAGAACCGGGCGCGAGTGAGTGCCTGATGCTCCCAGCACCATGCCTTGTGCTCTTGGTAATCGCGGAATACCTCGACATGGCTGACCAGCAGGCCACTTGCACCATCAGGGCGTAATGCCAGATCAGTCTCATACAACATGCCTGCAGGTGTCAGGCTGCTCAGCCAGTTATTGATCCGCTGACCGAGACGGGCATACACATCGCCTGCTTCAGAGGCATCGTCATCGTAGAGGAAAATGATATCCAGATCAGAGGCATAACCCAGCTCCTTGCCCCCCAGCTTACCATAGCCAATGATGGCAAATTTCGGCTGCTCCCGATGCTTGGCACGAAGAATGGGCCAGACGGTATCAATCGTGGTTTGCAAAATCATATCGGCCAGTGCGCTTAAGTGATCAGACAAATGCTCCAGTGTCAGCTCTCCAATCACATCACGGACTGCAAAGCGAAATACCGAAGCATGCTTGAAATCACGCATGATATCCATTTGCCGCTCAATATCATCTGGTACATCATGCAGACGACGGTACAACTCCTCGCGCATCAGCGAAAAGTCTGGCTCTGCATACAAATTGCGGGTGTCCAGCAACTCATCCAGCAAAATAGGATGTTGGGCAAGGTACTGAATCAGCCATGGACTGGCACTCGCGAGTCGAATCAGCAAACTCAAGGCGTCTGGATACTCTGCCAGCAGGGCAAGGTAGCTGGCCCGACGACAGATGGCATCCAGCAGGTCACTGACTCGCATCAGGGTCACATCAGGATTAGGGTATTCCGCTGATTGTGCAATAGCTGCCGGCATCAGCGCATCCAGTCGGTGACGACTCAATTCAGGTAGTTGCTTATAGCGTGTACCCTGATGGAGTGAAGTCAGCCTGCGCAAGGTTTCTTCAACATCCTGATAACCCAGATCACGTAGGTGATTCAGAATGGCTGGCTCGGGCAATGCACCTTGCCAGATGGCAAGTGATTGCTGCATTTGCAGCGATTGCTGCTGTTCCTCCGAGTCGCTGAATACCTCACGGAAATATTGATCCACGACCTGGCGATGACGCTCAAGTATGAACAGTAAAGCATCCCAGTGGGCAAAATTCATAGCCAGCGCAATACGTGCTCTGCCATCATCGGATTTGGGTAAATCCTGAGTTTGCGCATCTTCCACATACTGCAGCCGATGTTCCAGATTACGCAGAAAGATGTAGGCATCAGTCAACTCAGAAACAGCTTGTGGAGGCAGCAGCCCTTTCTGCTCAAGAACCTTTAGCACTGCCAAGGTTGGCTTGATCTGAAAAGCGGCATCCTGACCACCACGGATCAACTGAAAGACTTGTGCGATAAATTCAATCTCTCGAATCCCGCCGCGGCCCAGTTTGATATTGTCGTGCAGATCTCTGCGATTGACATCACGCTGGATTTGAATTTTGAGATCGCGCATTGACGCAAAGGCGCCAAAATCCAGATACTTACGAAACACAAAGGGACGCAACATACGGGTCAAGGCCTCACCGGGCCCTGCAATTACCCTGCCCTTGATCCAGGCGTAACGTTCCCATTCGCGCCCCTGATGCTGATAATAGTCCTCCAGCATGGCAAAGCTGCAAGCGAGTGGGCCCTCTGAACCATAAGGCCGTAAACGCATATCCACACGAAAAACAAAGCCGTCCTGCGTGACCTCATCTATTGCAGCAATCAGTTTTTTGCCCAGCCGAGAGAAAAATTCGACGTTGCTTAGTGCGCGTTCGCCATCGGTATCACCGTCTTCTTCATAAGCAAATATCAAGTCAATATCCGAGGACACATTCAGCTCAAAACCACCCAGCTTGCCCATGCCGATCACAATCAATTCTTGCGGCACACCTGCTTCTGATCTAGGGATGCCATAAAGCAAAGTCAGCCATTCCATATGTCGTTCAAGGGCGAATTGCACGGTCACCTCGGCCAGCGCACTCGCTGTCTGCATCACCTCATCTAGATTCGCGAGGCCATTCAGATCACGGCAAATAATGCGGATCATGGCGCGTTGACGCAATTTGCGCAGCACATGCTTGAGCCTGGTTTCATCATCTACCTTCTGCTCAGCCAGAGATGCACGCATCTCTCCTGCGGACAGCGGAACATGCAGATGCGCCTGAATATCTTCCAGCAGCGCTGTATCTGCCTGCAGCAGGCGTTTGACAAAGGGGCTGCAAGCCGTGGCGTGTCGTAGCTGTGCTACCGTTGGATTCTGATGTTGATCAGCTTCAAGGATTTCGTTCAAAGTCAGCATATCGTGTCTAGCGTTTTATACGGTTTTAATACGTGTCGGTTTTTTTAGCAGCGTGCAAAGCAGGTAAAATAATAAAGGAAGCGCACAAATTTATCGCAAACCTCATGTGCGTAGTCATGAGGACTTATTCCGTGCTTCCTAAAGTATGAGTGTATCTAATAACTGGCAACTCACTCCGAATTATGAGCATCTTTCATCTCTGTTCGGGAGTCTTGATGCCATATTCTCACTACAAGGTGAACACATCACTGGTGAACGCATCTCCGATGTGATACGTGTCACACACGCAGGCACACGCTATTACGTTAAGCGCTATTTCATTGCAGGAAAAGGCCTGCGGCGTTTTTTTGGCAAACCTCGCATACAGAGTGAATGGGAAAATCTGTTGTGGTTTGCCCACCATGGCATCCCAACAGCGGAGGTCGTCGGTTTCGGACTATCACGATGTTGCGGGATATTTCAGCGCGGCGCGTTGATTACGCGCGAGATCCCAAGCACCATGGACTTGGCAGAAATCGCCAGACTGCATGATCCCCGGCTGGCAGATCGTCAATGGGTGAAAAAAATCAGCCTACAAGTGGCGCAGGCCATGCACACCATGCACGCCCATGGATTTATCCATAACGATCTCAAATGGCGCAATTTGCTTGTGGATGATCAGGATCAGCTTTACCTGATTGATTGCCCGCTCGGGGCTTTCTGGCGCGGCAAACTGTTCGAGCACCGGGTTTTCAAGGAGTTTTCTGCCCTGGACAGGGTGGCCCGCTACCGCTTGCGCAATACCCAGCGCCTGCAGTTTTATTTGCAATATGCAGGTAAACATCGCCTGGATAACGCGGACAAAACCTTTCTTCGCAAATTGGCACAGCGTAAGATGCGCCGTGTCAGCAGTTTTGCATCGGAATCCCGCTAGCGCGTGGGATAAGGCATATATTAGGAAAGCCCGTCACGTTCACGTAAAATAGCGCCTTTTCGCCTTTAGCCTGCCTCATGAGCACCTTGCCAGAAGAAATTCAACGCCGCCGCACCTTTGCCATTATTTCTCACCCGGATGCCGGTAAAACCACCCTCACAGAAAAGCTCCTGTGGTTCGGCGGTGCCATTCAGGTTGCCGGTGAGGTGCGTGGTCGCAAGGCTGCACGCCATGCCACCTCCGACTGGATGGAACTGGAAAAACAACGTGGTATTTCGGTGACTTCTTCTGTCATGCAGTTCCCTTATCGCGAGCACATGATCAACCTTCTGGACACCCCAGGGCACGACGACTTTTCTGAGGACACCTACCGCACACTGACCGCTGTGGATTCCGCTGTCATGGTGATTGACTCCGTCAACGGTGTAGAGGCGCAGACCATCAAGTTGCTGAATGTGTGCCGCATGCGCGACACACCGATTCTCACCTTTATCAACAAGCTGGACCGTGAATCAAGAGCGCCGATTGAACTGCTGGATGAAATTGAATCCGTGCTGGGGATGGAATGCGCACCGATGACTTGGCCTATCGGCATGGGCAAGAGTTTTCGGGGTGTTTACAGTCTCTACAACGATACCATTTACTTTTTTGACCCGCACGCAGAAAAAGGGACTTCGGAAACCATCTTGGGACTGGATAACCCGCGTCTTGATGCGCTGATCGGACATCAGGCAGAAGAACTGCGCATTGATGTTGAACTTGTGCGCGGTGCTTCCCACACTTTTGATAAAGCCGCTTATCTATCGGGCAAGCAAACCCCCGTGTTTTTTGGCTCGGCCATTAACAACTTTGGTGTGCAGTCGCTGCTGGATGCAGTGGTTGATTTATCCCCTGCGCCATTGCCACGCGAGACAGCCACGCGCGCGGTTGCACCTGATGAATCCAAGTTTTCTGGCTTTATCTTCAAGATTCAGGCCAACATGGATCCCAAGCACCGCGACCGTATT
>VFQQ010000945.1_pt1 | contig 46802 bp, 76 predicted proteins | sample 3512341 | NCBI WGS metagenome assembly VFQQ01 (sample SAMN10412373, study PRJNA504923) | tailings metagenome | isolation source: Relicate 2 Philex TSF1 revegetated site | place: Philippines: Tuba, Benguet | collected 2017-08-29 | reverse complement strand
GGCTGCCTTCCTGTCCAAGCATGTAAACGTCCTGCTGGAACAAAGTGGCTCTGTAGAGGTGGTCGGCTTGAGTTCTGATGCCAGCCCTGCAGCACGCTTCAGCGCTGCACTGCCTCTGCCCTGCCCCACCGGCCTCTGCCCACGGCTGCCCACATTCCACTCAACCCACCCACTGCCCCATCGCCTGTGCAGGCTCTTGCCATCGTTGAGAGTAACACTGTGTGGCGGGTGGACTTTACTCATCTGGAGAAGGAGCCTCTGAACGTGCTGCTGAATGTGCCGGCGGGCCTGCAGGGCGAGCCGCTGGTTGAGGTGGGTGGGTGGCTGGCTGGGGTCTTCTGTAAGAGCGGTGCAGGTGCTGCGCACAAGTGCCAGAGGGATGCCCTGCATTGCGTTTACAAGGATGGCAACATCCCTCTGCTGGCCCTGGCGGCCGACCATTACCAGCTGCCTTTGCTGACCTATGCCCGCAGGCAATGGCGGGACCAGCTGAGAGCGATGCCTCTGTGTTCAACCAGCGGCGCAAGCCACCCATCACCCCCAACCGCCAAATGACATCGAACCCTGGCAACATCTGGGGCCGCTTCTACGCCACCCTGGGCCGGTAAGAACGGGTTGCTTAGCAGGCAACTTGCGTCGACGCAAGGACGCAGGACGTCCTGCGATTGCCGGGGTCACTACTTGTTTGTTGACATTTCCTACATCTCCTTTCTACCTTTGCAGGGAGTACGTGGTGCCCGGCACCTGGGAGGCGCGCAAGTCCTTCCTGGCCATGTGAGGGAGGGATAGGGGCAGGGGGAGGGAAAACATCTGGCGTGGTGTGGTGGCATGTTGCTTGTTGGGTGGCTTGTGGCAGTCAAGGGTCTGTGGCATGACTGCTGCCTGATGCTGATGTGCAGCCCATCACCCCTTTGTCTTCATCTGCAGGACGGAGCAGGGCACGCGCCTGACCTCCACGTTTGCTCCGTACATTCAGTTCGAGGTGGCTGTGCCCCTCGAGCGCGCCGGCGACTGCCTGCTGGAGGTGAGTGGGCATGGTTGATTGTAACTGTTAGCCAAGACGGAGATGATTTGGGGAGACCAACAACTGGAATGGTTTGATGAGGCCATCCATGCCCAAACAGCAGCGTTGGCTGTTCACCCCTGCAACGCTCCCCACCCCCATCCCTCCCTTGCTGTGTTCAGGTGGAGCGCGAGGCGTACGGTCGGCGCAACCTCAAGGAGGGTTTCCGCAACCCGGGCCTTATCCGCTTCACCTCTGGGGAGGTGCGAGGCATGGGAACGCTGGCCTGCAGCAGGAGGGAGGCGTGGGCAAGTGGCTTGAAGGCTGTGCAGCAGGCTTGCTAATGCGCCACTGTGCGGCTGGCTCGCAGCAGGCCCAGGTTGACGCTGCTCCGCTTTCTACCCACTGGCTCTCGCATCTGCTTACCGGCTGCCCCGTCTCCTGCTGCCCTGCCCGCTCAGGACTTCTACCTTGCCGCCACCCACGGCGGCCCGCGCATGTGGTTCAACCTGGAGGACTGGATCTCCCTGTCCTCCGGCCAGCCCAACGACAAGTTCCTGGAGGTGATGAGAATATTCAGGTCAGTTATCGCAGGGGGCTGCGCAAGAGGCATGGAGGGTTTGCGGTGCAGCAATCGCTCAGCAAGCAGCCTGGCCTGTGCTTGCCCCAGACCTTCCCACAGCCCAACATGCCCACCACTAGTACTGGCAACCTCTGACCTCCTTAACTCCCCCTTCCCGCCACCTTGTGCAGGGAGCGGTGCGGCGCTCGCTTCCACCTGGGCAAGGCGGGGCTGAACGAGGTGGTGGTGAAGAACGAGGGCTGCTGGGACGGAGCCAAGGAGTACCCAGACACGTGGTGTCAATTTGGATGCGCCGTGCAGGTGCGCCGGTTCGAGAATGCAACTGGGTGCATAGTGCATGTATGGCTGGTTCGGGCGGCGGTGAGTGCGCACCAGACACAGCTGGCCAACTCCTCACCCTTGAGCTGCCCTTCAAGTGCCACTCTGAACACACCCCTTTGCCTTCCACAATCACAGGAGCTGGACCCCACTGGCAAGTTCAACGGTGCCGGCACAGGCGCACGCAACATCTGGCAGTGGGCCGCCACGCGCGGCGGGCAGGCGGTGCCCTTTGCCTCGTGCTGCGGCCCGCAGGGCTTCCTGCCCCAGTGCCAGTGCGCCCGCCGCGCCTCCTGCGCCTGAGCGGCGGCAGCGCTTCGTGAATAAATGCTGATGGCACGTATCCTTGGCGGGAAACCATTCGGGATTAGTTTGTGTTGCTCAACTTCTATAACCCAGTGCATGCTCTCATTGCAGTTAGTCTATGCCAATGTTCTAGGAAACAAACCTAGGCAGAATGATGTGCTCATGGCATCAATTTACCCTCATCACTGACAACGCACTTGCAGTTTGGCAGTGCCGGCATTTTTTCAAGCATTGACTTCCGCTTTCCCTGCCACACTGGGACAGAGTTCCTAGCCATCATTTTCATACTTGTAAACCCGATCTCAGAACCAAACCATGCCGGCACCCAGGCGCGCTAGCACCAGCCCAGTTGTACTGTATCTGTGCCCCTTCGTCCCATACAACCGACTGGCTGTGTGATGCAGCTGAGCAGCTTGCAGAGCAAATGCAGATGTCGTCAGGCATCTCATGTGTTGCTTCTTTCGCGTCCAATGTGATGCCGGCCCCTCGGCGCTGCGGCATGCCGAACTGTCGCGCCAGCGCGCCCGGCGCCGGAGCGGCGGGAAGCCCCGCTTGCAGCAATCGCCCCCCAGTGCTGACCCATCGACTCAGCGTGTAACTGGGTTCGACGCATCAGGTCCCGTGCGCCCGCAGCGCTGCTCAAACTCGAGCCGCTGGGAGTTCTGCCCCCGCACAGCAGCTGCCCAGCTTGAACGGCTGCCATCGGAGGACTTGCTGTCGCTCAGGTGCGATGGCGCGCTGTGCAGGGCTTGCAAGCCTGTCGTCCAGCAGGGCTGGCTGGTCCCGTCCCACTAGCGGGTTGCAGGGGCTTTTGCAGCCCTCTATCGCTCATGACACAACGTTATGATGGCATATGTTAGCTGCCTGTCAGGGCTGCCCTGCCGCCGGCACTGCCGCCGCCGCCGTGGCTCTTCGAAATGCTCACACCAGCCACGCCTGCTGATGCCCGCTCCTGCCCCAGCTCCTTCCGAACAGTCTTGAGCAACCAAGATGAGCAGCCTGGACGTGAAGCAGGAGGGGCCTGAGCAGCAGGCAGCGGCAGAGGAGGACGAGGGGGAGGAAGGCTGGGAGGACGCAGCTGAGGATGAACAGGAGGAACAGGAGGAAGATGATGATGAGGAGCCTTCTGAAGGCGAGGCGGCGGCAGCAGCGGCAGCGGGCACGGCCACGCCACCGGCGCGCTGTGCGATGTGCGGCAATGGCAGCGAGGTGGCCTCTGCTCTGGGCGACCTGCTGCTATTTCACGGCACAGGAGGCAAGAAGCCGACAGCCGTGCATGTGCACCTGGCCTGCGCGGCATGGGCACCCAGGTGGGCAGCCGCCTGCAAGCTACCTTTGAACAAAGTGCGCAAGGCACACACATTTTGACGGCTGCATTGCATGCTGAGCCCACCACCTGCCTGCTTGGCCCATACGCTGCATGTGCTGTTTATGATGCCACGACTGCTGCCTTCTTGCGCGCATGCGGCAGCTGCTTGGCTTCTGCCATGCCGCTCACCACTCATTATGCAACCCGGTCACCCTTGCAGGGCTTACGGTGTGGATAGCGCACAGGTCTGCAGCAGCAGCAGCAGCCGCCTTGATGCCAGGCTTGTTTGCTTGCAGTGCAAGTCTCCCGCCTGCCTGCTGCGCTCCCTGGCGTGAGCCTGACACTGCTGGCCTGTCCTGAAGTGCAGCCTGGGGCGCAGCACGGGCTGGCCATGGTGCCTGAGGAAGTGCGGCGGGCACGCATGCTGCGCTGCAAGCAGTGCGGCCTCACCGGCGCGGCGATGGGGTGCGAGGTCCGCTCGTGCAAGGAAACGTTCCACCTGCCATGCGCGATGCTGCAGGCAAGTGGGCTGTGAGCAAGCGCCTCTGGGTGTAATAGCTGCTGCGCACCTGCTCTGCGGCTCTTGCATCCATGCCCGGCTCTGCCTGCGCAGCACTACCCCAAAAGCTGCGCGCCTCACCAGTATCCCGGGTGCCGCTCTCGCTGTCCCCCGGCCACTGCTGCAGGACGGCACTCGGTTCGACTGCGACCGCTGGCAGCTGTTCTGCCCCAACCATGCCAGCAAATGCCTTGGGGGGGAGGCAGAGGACTTCCAGCAGCGCCGCCGCACGCTGCGCCGGCTGCAGGGTGGGCGGCCCAGCATGCTCACGGCAGCTGCGGGCAGCACACCATACGCGGCCAAGACAGCCAGCCGGCGACCGTCTGCCGCCAGCCCAGCGAGCGCAGCAGTGGCAGCAGCGGCAGCGGGGCTAGGCTCGGGCGGAGCAGCACAGAAGAGAGGCGCTGTGTCGCCTTCTGGCATGGGCGGCAGCAGCAGGGCTCCACCACTGCTGCGGCGTGCCCCTGAGCCAACGCTCAGCAGCAAGCGGCAGCGGACGGGTGAGGCAGCGGCAGGCCCAGCCGGCCCCGTCACCAGCGAGCCACAGCAGCCGCAGCCGCTGGCAGCAGCGGCACGGAAGCCTACTGCTGCCAGCGGCACCGGCCTCCCCGACGGCGCACCACACCTGGCGGGAGCGGCGCCGGTGAGCGGCTTGCTGCCTGCCCGGCAGCAGCAGCAGCAGCAGCAGCAGCAGCAGGGCGGATCAGGGCAGCTGCCGGCCGATGTGCGACAGCTGCTGCGGGAGGTGTTTGGGCCCGTGCTGCCCGCCGCCATCCCTGCAGCGGAGGCGTACCTGTGGGCGGAGGGTGTGCGCAGCTTCAGGTGAGGTGGACGCGTTTGAAACGGATGAGCATCCGCCGGGTTGTTGCTGTGAGTTGTAGATGCAGCATGCCATGGATGCAGGCCCCCTGGTTCCCTTGCCACATGCTTGGCAGCTGTGCTCTGCATCAGTCTTCAGGCCTAGCTGTGGGCATGCAGCAGCGCGGGGTGATGGCTTGTTGCTGAGGCGCTTGCAACCCCTCATCTGCTGTCTCCCACGGGTGCTTCTCCACTGCAGCGACCTGCGGTTTGTGGACCATGCAGACTTCTGGGCGCAGGTGCAGCCGCGCACCAGGTGCGTTGCAAGCGTCAGCCTTTGGTACAGGCGTGCAGGGCACTGCCGCATTGGTGGCAGCAGTGCTGTAGTAACCGAGGCAGCGGCTGTGCAACCACGGCTGCTCATTTGGCTGGTTAGGCGCGACTCAGCTGTATCAGCAAGCCCTCCTCCTCGCCCAATGCCCCCGCAGGCTGCTGTTCAACAAGCTGTTCATCCTTGTGCAAGAGCGGGACCCGGCTGCGGCCGCGGCGGCAGCAGCGGCGGCGGCGGCAGCAGCAGCAGGTGCAGCAGCGGCAGCACCTCAGCCGGAGGCCTGAGAACTGTTTGACCTTGTGCTATATCTTTGACATTCTGCTGCTGAGCGCAATTCGTGACTGAGGGATCACTCGCAAAAACGGAAGACACTGCAAAGCAGGGTTAGCACATCGGCACACACGCACGCACACACAAGTTCGCATCAAGAGAGGGATGGAGATGGAAAGCCAGTGTTCAGAGGGGATCCGATCATCATTGCGTTGAGGGGGTGGGGGTTTGGGGCTGAGAGGGATTGCGTTGATGGTACATTTGCGGGTGGTATGTACAGGTGGGGGATACAGCGTTTGGTGAGCCGCAAGGGCGGCACAAGGTGTGGTGATCTTGGGTGGCTGCACGAAGCGGCTGTGTCCGGCGCTGGCTGGCTGATGCACGGCAGGTCAGGTCCGCACTACGGAGCGGCCTTGGCCTCACAGCGCGCGTGCAAAGATGGCTGCCTCGGTTGCCTGGTATCCCGAGTAGAGGCAGGTTGAGAATCCGTAGGCAAGGCTGGTGGGCTGGGCCAGCGGGATGCACCGCAGGCTGGCGCCCGTCTCCTGCAAGCAGTTTGGGTGCGGCCAAGAGCAGGGCGGCAACGCTTCAGGTGCTGCTTTGGGGCCCCAATTTAGCACGCTTAGCGTGCCCGCAATGACTGGCATGCGGCCACGGGGGAACCACAACCCCCTTGCTAAATCTCCCCTCGTGCATGGCTGCGCCTCACCTCCAGGATGGCCTGCTCGTCCTCCGGGCTGCCGGCCCAGGGGCCGCGCGCCCACTTGCCAGCCTCCACCACCTCCTGCAGCACAGCACAGGAATAGGTTGATCTGAAAAACTGAGGTGGAGCAGGGCAGGTGGCGCGCGACATGCAGAGTCGACACAGCCGAGGGCTGTTGGATGCCACTTCCGCTGCCGACTCCCCTTGCAGGTGCATTAAAACCAAGCCCGGCTTGCCCACTTGCCACATCGAATGCCAGCAGGCCGCCTCACCCGCAGCTCCATGAAGGAGGAGACGTCCACAATAGCCTCCTGCACCGCCGCAGCTGCGCCCCAGCGCATGTCCTGCTGCGCCTCATCCAGCAAGTCTGCCACTGCCGCCGCCAGCTCCTCGCCGCCCTCAGTGCTCACGCCAGCCAGGCGGGTGGGGGCCTCAGTTGAGTCGGAGGCGCGGCGGGGCACCAGGGTGCAGGTGTGGGAGGTGACGTCGCGGGCGCCAATCTGTGGGTGGGTGCGTAGAGGCAGGCAGGGGCGTTGGCGGCAATGAGCAGGGTAGATGGTGGGCGCAGCATGTGCCTGTGCTACAGCAGCACAGGTTGCCAACGAGGCCACCCAGCAAGTGCCCCCAGCAAGTGCGCACCTCAATGCGCACTGCCGCGCCGCAGCGATCGGCCGTGCCAAAGCGCACGCCCGGACGCGTGCGGCGGCCGTCCACAACAGCACGAATGCCGGCGTCCGCCAGCAGGCGGCGCACACGCTCCGCCTCCTCGGTCAGGGCCGCCTTGGACTTGGTGCTGCCAAACCACATGGGCACAATGACCGCCTGCGTTGCGGGGGGTGCAGGAGTGTTGGGGGAGGGTGAGTGTGCAGGGTTGCACAAACAGCGTGTCAAGGGGCCGGGCAACAATGCAGTGCAGGCAGGCCGAAATCACATTAACCGAGGTACATTTCTTGGTCAGTGTGCAATCAAGCTGGCCAGCCCACCTGGATGGGCGCCAGCTCAGGAGGCAGGCGCAGGCCCGCATCGTCGCCATGCACCAGCGCCATGCCGCTCAGTGCAGCGGCCTGCGGGTGTGCGGGCAGTTGAGGTTCGATTCAAACACGGCTGGTGGTGTGGCAGAGGGATGCTGGTGTTCGTGGCATTTCCATGCCACTGCTGCCACAAGCAGCCTGCACATGAGCTGCCACCCAGTCAGCCTTGCATTTCCACACAGCCCTTGCCCATTTCCACACAGCCCTTGCCCGGCCCCACCCTCCCCCCACCCACCTGCAGGCCGCCGCCCATCTGGTGGATGCACTGCTCCTCGCCGTCGGGCCCCTCGAAGCAGGCGCCCAGCACGGTGGAGTAGTTGTCGGCCAGGAAGTGGCAGGAGGCCACCTGGCAGGAAGGGATGGGCGGCGTGGCAAATTTGAGAGTGGCGGCTGGTGATGGATGTACTGCAATGGCTGCTGTGAATGCAGTTTAAGCACAGCTGATGCCCACTGCAGGCTGCCCGGGCCGCCCAAGCAGCCCAGCTCTAGTGCAGCACTGTGAGCCCGCCCACCTGCAGCGCGCGCCCATCGCCCACCAGCGCCTCCACGCTGTAGGTGGCCACCGCGCCGCGTAGCGTGCCGCGCGCCGAGCGGCGGCCGGCCACCACAGGCAGGCCAGCCACGTCACGGGCCCACTCCTCATACAGCTGGATCATGGCCTGGGAGTGCTCCTGGGCAGTGCCGTAGGTGGCGTGCGCGGCGTGGCACTCGTGCAGCAGCAGGCCCGCGTTGCGCGGGTCCCACACCCTGCAATGGCAGGGGGGCGGCAAATGGGAGGGGCGCGTGTGAGTGGAGGGAATCGGGGTGCTTCTGAGCCGTCCATCTTGGCGCAGAACCGGTGCACGATGCCCTACCGCCTCCCTGGATTTGCAAGCACAGCCATCAGTTTGCTCCTCAACCCCACAGCGCACCTGCCCGGCACGTCGTGCCACTGGCTGGCCAGCACGGGCAGGCCGCCGCCCTCCTCCTCCTGCGCCCACTCCGCAAACACGTGGCTCAGCATGCTGCCGCAGCCGCTGCTGCTGCAGCTGCGCGCCGCGCCGGCATCAAAGGCGGTGGCCGCCGCCTGCTGCTGCGCCGCCTCGTGGGCAGGCAGGCCCAGCGGGGCCAGGGGCGGGAAGGTGCGCTGCTCAAAGCCCATGTACTCCAGCCGCTCGTCCAGCCAGCCCTGCGGGACAAGTGAGGGGGAGGGCAGGTGGGGGAGTGATGGATGGGAGAGATGAGGCTGGATTGAATGGGCGGGATAGTAGAGGATACCGGTCGAACGTAGGGGGCGTAAGTGCAGGCGCGGCACGTGCCGTTCTGATGAATGCCAACTTCCCTGGCCTGAAAATCCTGCAAAGTGCATAAGCACGCCTCCCACCTGGATGGGCTTGCCCAGGGCCTTGCCCAGGGAGGGCGCTGCGGCAGGCTTGCCCCGGCCGGCCTGCTTGTAGGCCTGCTCTGCCGCCACCACAGCGTCATCATACCACGCCAGCAGGCCCTGGCTCTTGGGGGCGATGAAGCGCCGCTGCGCCTTCTTGCTGCTGCACTTGCTGCTGCTGCTGCTGCTGCTGCCGCTGCTGGCGGCACGGGGCTGGCGCTGCTTGCGCCGCCGCTGCTGCCCTGCTGCTGCCTCCGGCTGCTGCTCTGCTTGCGGCTGCTCCTCGCTCTCCTGCTGCTTCCCACTCTCTTCCGGCCGCTCTCTTTCCACAGTCGATTGCTTGGCAGGCCGCTGCAGCAGCTTGCTCAGCTCTGGTGGCACTGCCACGACCGAGCTGTGGGGCTGCACCGCTGCCGGTAGGCCAGCTGCTGCCGTCGGCTGCCCTGCGCTCTCACTGCCGCCGTTCACCATGCGTTCTGCGCGCTTCTGCAGCTCCTGCTCTGCCAGCTCGACCTGCAGCGCGGCATCCCTGCCCAGCTGCAGGGTGCCCGACTGAGCAAGCAGCCGCGGGGGCGGTGCCAGCAGTGCGCCCGCGGCGGCCGGCGACTTGGCTCGGCGGCGGCGCCTGGCTCCAGACGCGGGCCTGCAGCAGCCAGAGGAATCGATCTAAGCACACTCTGGGATCGGGAGCAGGCCCCATCAGCCAGGCATAGCCTCCCACAAACCCTGGAGCTCAAGACTCTCAAGACCAGTCCTGCCTGCGCGCCTCCCCACCTGGAGATCGCCACGCACGTGCCTCTTCCATCCCTGATTGCCTCAATGGGCCGCACTTCGGATCGGCATCCAGCGGGGCGCTGCATACCGCCTCGGCTCCACCCGCTGCAGGTGGGTAGACTCACAAACTGGCGCGTCGTGGCCTGAGCGCGTGCCAAATCAACTGCGCACGGTGATAATCGATGGACGCAGTGCAGACTGGCAATGGTTTTGCGGCTGGCCGCGCCCATGATGGGCCGCCGCCAGCTCAGCGAGCCGGCGCCGCGCGTGGTAGCCACTACCCACCCTGCTATTGAGTTTCAGCCAGGTCAGGGCGTTGATGGTGACATGGTTTACAGGTTCAAAGAATCAGTGACATGAAGAAGTTCAAGGCATGGGAGTCGAAGGCATGGGAAGGAGATCCGCAGTTCAGGGAACGGCAAAGTCAGTATGCAGTTCTGGCAATGCATAAAAACAGGCAATGCATCACCAGTAAAAAACATCCAACCAACAATAACAATGCTGCTGCTAATTTTCCACATTTGAACAAGCGAGACGGTGGAAGCAAAAGGTACGGGGTGGGGTGGCAGCTAGGCATGTGCACGCCTGTCTGCGGGTGCTCAGGCGATCGGTCCTCAGCAGGCTCCGGCAGGCGCAGTGGAGCTACTCGCAGCGGAGGCGCAGAGCGGCGGCAAGTTGAGCTGCAGCCAGCGTTGTTGCGGCATTGAGGCTGCCAGATGTTGAGCAATCCCAAGTCGGTGCGTCCTGGCCAATGTTTGGAGTGGCGGCAGGGGTTCGGCATCCAAAGCAGCCAGCAGTTAGCATGTGCACAACAAAACGCCAGCCTGCTGAGTTGAGCTGAATGAAGGCTGCTGCTGTTGGATCAACAGCATCCTGGCGTGCGGGAGCTTGGGTAGTATTACAGGCGCAACACCAGATGCATGTATGGCGGCATTATACAGCTCGAAAGAACGAAGATATGTAGAGGCGAGAAACAAGGCGGCGATCACGCTAGTGAATACATCGATATCGAGAGGTAGAGGCAATGGAGCAATCACAAATCATCGTCAGAAGGAGTTGTCCGGGTAATCAGAGCATGATGGTATACGCGTGGTATCAGCCCATGAGGCAAGTATGATACACTTTCGTTTGTTCACGGTGGATCGACAAGCAGCTGGCTGCTGGCTTGCGGCGCGGGCTCAGCAGGTGGTGCACGACTCGGCGGGCTTGCTCCAGTCGAAGTAGATGGCTTGCACATGCTTCTTGCAGAAGCGGGGCACATGCACTGCACAGCGCAAGGGGGGAGGCGAGAGGGAGGGTTGCTGAGGACAGTGCGGGTGGCCGACAGGGAATCCCGGGCCAGCAGCAGCGGCGGCTGCTCCGGCTGCCTCATGCGCATCCAGCTTGTCCGTTTCCCTGCCAGCCAGCGCTGCTCACCCTTGGTCTTCTTGGTCTTCAGCTCAAAGTACTCGACATACTTGGCATAGCGCTCCTGGCAGCCCACCGTGCACTTGTTGGGCATCACCCACTGCGCGTGGCAAGGGAGGCGGGCGTGCAGCAGGTCAGGCGGGGCAGTGTGGTTGAACCATCTGCATCCATCACCTCGTCTGCCCGAATCCGCCCGCCTAGCTGTCCTCCCTCTTCCTGCCGCCAATGACCTCCACACTCACCGTGGCAGTCGGCATGTGGGAGGTGGGCTCGGGGTACTTGGGAGAGAAGACACACACCGGGTGCCAGCCGTACTTCCTCATGCATCGGTCGTAGCAGCGCTGGCGCAGGGCCTGGCGCCGCTCGTTGGGGTTGGACGGCAGCTTGGCGGCGGAGACGCTGCGGCAGGGCGGTAGCGGCGGTGGGGTCGATGGTCAGGCGCGGCGCTCGGCCGCACCAAACGCGTTGAATGACTTGTCTGCGGCGTTAGCAAACCGTCCGCCACACAACGCGGTGCACTTGGGCGCGCGCAACAAGCACAGCCAGCAGCAGGTGGCCTTGAACAACCGCGTAGCGCAGCTCATCACTTTGGCAGCGCGTACCTAGCCACCAGCAGCAGCGCCGCGAAGAGCAGGGACAGGAGGCGGGTCATGCTTGCAGGGACGCGTGTAGAGCCGCGCGGCAGCTGTTGGGGAGCCGGAAGACTTGGTTGGATGTGAGAGACTTGAGAAACTGGTGCAGGGTGCGCATGGCGGCCGGATTTGAAGGCAACGACGGCGGCCGGCCAGCTGGCGCACAGCGCAGCGCCGTCACGAACGCGGCGCCAACCGCCAGCTGTGAGGCATGCAAGCTTGGGGCCCAGCAGCTCAATATGTTGCATTGGAAATTGCGTACCAAGGTTGGGAATTGAAACACAAACAGCATCTTGTGATGGAGTGCCTCAGTTGCACGGCCGCATGCATCGGGGTTTTGAGGCGATAAAAGCATAGCTGGTAGAGAGGGTCTGAAACAGAGGCTGACCAGGTGTTGCGTTCATGCGGAAAGCAGCAGGCAAAAAACAGAATTACTGTCAATCACAGGGCGGGGGTGCTCAGCACCGGGGTCAGCTGGCCGGCCTTGCTTAGAATCACCGGCGCCGCGCCGCCCGGCAGGCCCACAAGGGTGAGCTTTCCGCCATTGTTGATGGTGAACTTGGCGCCGCTGCTGCCGGGCGCCCGGTTGGAGCAGTTCTCCTTTCCGCCAGCCCACACGCAGTCGTACAGCTGGGCCGCGGTGGTGGCGCCCACAGCGTTGCCTGGGAAGGCGGCAACGAAGCGGCGCCACATGGGAGCGCCGTCAGCTGCCCAGCCCAGCAGGTAACCGGCATAATAGCCTGGGAAAGGCCGGCCGTCAGTGAGGAACAGGCCCCAGGCTGAGTCGTCCACAGTGGCGTACCACAGGCCGTTGGACAAGTCGGGCAGGCCGCCAGTCGCCGGCGCAAGCTGGGTGGCAGCACCGCCGCCCTCTGCCACCAGCAGTCGGCTGCCCCCGCCGGCCACTGTGAACGCCACCTTGCCCGCTTCCTTGGTGGTGTAAGGCTCCTGTGTGGGATGGGGCAACATATGGGCAGTAGCACTGGGTGATGGGCACTGCCACCTGCCTCTAAATCAATGCAGCCACCATGCGCCGGCCCTGTGGGCACCGCACCAGCCCGGCATGCGACTGCCCTGCAGCACAGAAGGCCCACCTGCTTGGAGCTGGCGCTGAGGGTGAGGCGGTACCAATCGGTGGCCAAGATGAGGCCGGCCGCCCCACGAGAGGTGGCAGACAGGCCGCCGGCGGCCACCAGCCAGCGCGGCTTGCCCTCAGAGCTGTAGAAGAGTTTGATGACGTCCACCCTGCCTCCAAGGGCACCATCCACAAGGTACCGGACAGGGCCAGCGGCGGCATTCCCACGAGTGGTGGGCAGGCTCCATGCGGGGGCAACTTTGGGTGCAGCCGTAGTTCGATTGAACACCGCATAAAAGTAGTTCTACAAACAGGGCAGAGGGGCAGGGCAGGTGAGGACAGAGTGCACAGCAGCAACACTGCCTGCCATTCACTTGTCCCACGTCCATGTGCACACAAGTGTCCCTCGCATACACAGCACGCAGCTTGCATGTTTGCATGCTCCCTCACCTTCTTGACCGCCAGGTTCATGTCTGTGTTTGGGGAGTTCACCGTGGAGGCCTGCGCCACTCGGGGGCCACGCGCCAGAACGGTCGCCCGGCTGGTTTGGGCAAACGGCCGCACCACAGCCACATGGCCTGCAGGGAAGAAGGCGGGCGGGAGGCATTGAGCTGCGCCTTGCAAGGTAGGCCAACGGGGTTGGATCACCAGCGTCTGGACCAATCCAGCGCAGTGTGCATGGTGATGCGCGCTTCTCCTCCTCGTAGCCGCGGCATGTGTGGTGGTGCACCGTGCCAGGTGCTCTACTCACCCGGCTTGGAGAGGTCGCTGTTTCGGCGCAGGTACAGCACCAGCTGGCCCTTGTTGGCCAGGGCCTGGGCCTCGACAGGCCCCGGAAGCACCTGCCAGCCCTGCTGGAGGCCGTCACTGCTGACCCATTCCTGCTGCTGGTTGGCAAGCAGCACCTGCACAGGGTGCCAGTGGGGGCAGAAGGGGACGGCGTGTGGGTGTGCTGTAGCAGCCGTGTGACAGCGGGCGCATCTGCTGCCCTTGGTAGCTAGCGACTCAATGCGTCATGCTGCTGGTTTACAAATCACAGTAATCACAGCCCACGCCGGCCACCCACCTGCGAGTGCTCAGGCGGCCGCAGAATGTAGACGCCCAACCTCTCCGCCACGGCTGCCACAAATGCGGAGCAATGGGTGGCGACGCCAGAGGTAGCATCCGGGTTGTTGGCAAGCCCGCTAAACCACGCCACGTGCTCGTCGTTCAGCCAGCGGTGGCTCACGTCGAGCGAATCCAGAAACGCAGCCAGGGCGGCGCCTTGGGGCGTCACCACCTGCGCCGCCGCCCAGGCGGCCTGTGAAGGGAAGGGGCAAGCCACCGTGCAGCATTTTGCTGGTGCAGGGTTGGACAATATGGATGAGGGACAGCACAGAGGCAGCAATGCAGGAAAAGGCAGGGCGGGGACGCCGCGGGCAGCCAGGTGGCAGCAAGCGGCCGGGCGCAAGGACGGCGGGGCGCACGTGCGGCCGCCGCAGGCCCGCCGCCAAGCGCCTACTTCAACGACCTGCCCCAATTACACGCCCCTGGCTCACCTGCTCGGTTGGAGTGAGCGCCGAAGCGCCGCACGTCCAAAGGGTCAGCAGCACCGCTGCCCAGCCTGCCCGAGCCATGTCGCAAGCTGCTCAGGGCAGTAAAGTATGATGACCGAAGCTGAAAGCCACCATGTGTCCTGTCGGCTTGAAGAGGACGCGGGCCATCAGCTGCCGCCCCCAGCTCCAGTGCCCCACAGCTGGCCCTTGGGATCCTGCTTGTGCTCCAATGGCCCGTTCACGATGCCCAACTATATGACAGGGCAGTCATGTGCTGCCATGATTGACAGAGCACGGGTGCGGTCGTAGGCAGCTGCATCTCTTCGTTGCAAGCAAGCCTGCAGACGAGGCTTCGAATCGCCGCTCGGCGGCAGCGGCACGGCGGCGAGCGGCGGCGGCAATGGAGATGGCTGTTGCGAGCGGCAGAGTGAGGCTGCCTTATAAACTTTTGAGTCGGTTGCACTCTGGCAACCAAAACGCCGCAACGAGCAGCCAGTCGACCTGCTGATCTTCCGCGGCTTCATGCCATCTCTGGACGGCGCACAGGTGGCGGCGGCCAGCCAGATAGGCAGGGTTCGACTGATGGCGCACGCTTTCAGGTCGTCCTCATTGCCAAAGCTGTTGCACCGTCGTTGAGCATCGAATGGCGTCTCCCAGCGCTTGCTATCGCACCGCCTTCCCGCCACTTTGAGCGCCGCTAGGCGCCTGCGGCCCCCTAGTGTTGGTAGAGGGGCTCTAGCATCTCGAAATCCGATTGGAGGGGCGGCTGCACGGCCTCCCAGCGCCGCCGCGACCGCCGCCGCCGACGGCAGGGTGCCCGATCGGCATGCAGGTGCCGCTGTCAGCAGCAGATGAGCCTGATGCAGCTGAGGTCAAGGTTGTGGCGCGGGCGCTGGTCATGGCGGTGGAGGCGGCAGCGGCTTGCTACGAGACCGCAGGCAAGGGGCTATGCGTCTACTCTGATACTTCGAGCTCGAGGGTTTGCTCGAGGGTGGGTGGGTTGCTAGCCTGGCCTAGTGCACGCCTCCCCCAAAAGTTGACATGATTGCCTTTCGGCTGACATGCAGCTGTGGAACCGCAGCCAAAGCGGCAGCGCTGCGACGATGGGCAGGCAGCCGCCGGCGGCTCCTCTCCGGCGCCTGCCACCAGCCAGCAGTGCGCTGCTGCTGCTGAACCAGGGGCGCTCGCCGCTGCTGCGCAAGCCACCTCTTTGGCTGCACCTGCAGGGCGGCCGCTGTTGCACACACAGAGATCGCTGTCGCCTGAGCAAGAAGGTGGGTACTTGGCTGGGGGGCGCCAGATCGCAAGCTTGTGAAACATGTCCCTCCTGCGTGAGCCGAGTGGGTTGCCAAGGATGGCCTGTCATTGCACAAGGACCAAGTGTGCGAGTGCGCGACCCGTTGCCTTGCAGGGAGCCCCGTGACTACTGCGGCCAGCACAGCTGTGGCCCTGCCGCTTGCTGCTGCAGCGAGCACCACGCTCAGCCTGTTGGACAGCGGCGAGGCAGCAAAACGCGGCAGCCCTCCGGCCGGTGGCACACCTGCCCTGCAGCCGCCGTCCTTCCCATCACAGCAGGCCCAGCAGCCGCAGCAGCCACAGCAGCCGCAGCAGCCGCAGCAGCCGCAGCAGCCGCAGCAGCCGCAGCCTCCGCAGCAGCCACAGCAGCCACAGCAGCCACAGCAGCCACTCCAGGTGCAGCAGCAGCCCGTGCAGCAGCAGCCCGTGCAGCAGCCTCCTGTGCAGCAGCAGCAACCCTGCAGCAAGCAGCAGCCGCCGCTCATTGTTGGCCCGCTGCCTCGTCCCTACGAGCGGCCTGCAGCAGCAGCATGCACGCTTGGGCCAGCCGGTCTGCGCCTTCCTTTGCGGCCACAGCCACAGCAGCCGCAGCCACAGCCACAGCCGTTTGCGAGCAGCACCGTAGCAGCGGCGGCGGCATTGCAGCCAGTGGAGTGCATGCCGCCAACCGAGCCAGCACATGGCCAGCTGCCAGCCTCCCTCATGGCGTTCCCGCCCCTGTCGGTGCTGTTGGAGCCGCGGCTGCGAGCAGCAGCCGAAGCTGTGAACAAGGTGGCACTGCAGCTGCCCCCAGCACCACAGGCACTGCAGCTGCAACCCCAGCCAGGCCTGCAGCCGCAGCTGCAGCCAGGCCTGCAGAGCCAGCAGCCTGACCGGCGCTGTGAGTACTGTGGCCTGGCGAGCGGCAGACCAGCCTGGCAGCAGCATCCCGCCACCGGCCAGTGGCTGTGCACCCCCTGCAGCGCAGTGCTGAACTACCTAGATGAGGCAGGGCCAGCCCAGGAGCCACCAGCAGCGCCACAGCCAGTGCAGCCTGGTGCGGGCGGGTCAGCACAGCCTGCGGAGGCAGCGGCGGATGCGGCGCAGATTGTGCCGCTGCCTGGGAAGCGGCGACGCATCCTAGACGAGTCTGAAGTCAAGCAGTGCAGAAACTGCGGCTCCCTGACCCCCGGCCCGCCGGGCACGAGCTACAGCTGGCGGCGGCATGCGCCGACCGGCCGCCGCCTGTGCGGCCCGTGTGGAGGGTATGCGGACAAGCATGGCGGCGCCATGCGGCCGCTGCCGCAGGGCGCGCAGCAGCAGCAGAAGCAGCCTGATGCGGCGGACGGCAGCGAAGCAGAGCAGCAGGAGGCTGCTCTGCCCAATGTGCCAGCCGCAGCCCAGCAGGCGGCGGCGGCGAGCAGCCCAGCAGGGTCGGCTGGCACGAGTGATGCAGCAGCAGCTGGCACTGTAGTGCGAGATGGGCAGGCAGAGGGTGGCAGCGGCAGCCAGGCGGTGCGCTGCTGCCACTGCGGCGTAAATCGTGCCGACCCCGACCGGCCCAACTACCGCTGGCGCAAGCACAGCGAGACTGGGAAGCCGCTGTGCGGCGCGTGCTGGCGGTACCAGCGCAGGCACTTTGGCTTCCTGCCAGAGCTGCCACAGGGGCAGCAGCAGCCGGCAGACCAGCTGTGGCCAGAAGCTGCTGAGCAAGAGGACGGAGCAGCAGCGGTTTCAAGGGAGCAGTCCCCAGCTGCCCCAGAGCAGCCGCAGCTGCAGCCGCAGCGGCAGCAGCAGCAAGTGGAGGAAGAGGAGGGACATGTGACAGCTGTAGAGCAGCAAGAGACAGCAGTGCAGCAGCCGGTGCCACAGCCACAGCCGCAGCTGCCACAGCCGCAGCATCCAGCTGCAACCCAGCAGGCGGTGGCAGCCACAGCGCACGCTGGCCCATCGGTGCCCAGCAGTAGCCAGACTGTTGGGCAGGCTCGTGCTGGTGCAAGCAGGGTACCATCGGCAGCTGGCGACAGCAGCCGGGCAGGAGGCGGCGGGAGCAGCCGTACGGCGGCAGCAGGGGGAGGAAGCGCTTTGCAGCGCCTGGTGCGCAGGTGCCTGCTCCGCCCGTCCCAGCGCCGGGGTGCTGAGGGTGCAGCCCCGGCCAGCCAACCAGCCCAGCAGCAGCAGCAGCAGCAGCAGCAGCAGCAGCAGCAGCAGCAGCAGCAGCAGCACGGCACGGCTAACGCCAGCCCAGCCGTTGCAGCAGCAGCAGCTCCCCAGGCGGCAGGAGCATCGGCGGGCGCAGCAGCCGGGCAGGATGCACCCATGGCAGAAGCTGCTCCGGCGGCAGCTGCGGCACGGCCGCAGGCAGCGGGCCAGCCTGCAACTGTGCAGCAGGCGGGCAGCTGGGAGCAGGAGCCACCAGGGCTTGCTCAGCAACAATCGGGCCAGGTGAACGGTGAAGCACCGGCTGCAGCTGGTGCAGCAAGCAGCGTGGAGTGGGAGGCGGCAGCCACATGTGCAGCAGCCAGCCCGCGGCCCCCAGGCGCAGCTGAGGCAGCACTGGCGGGCAGTGAAGTGCAGCCGCGGCCGCAGATTGAGGAGCTGTTCCCGCTCTACCGCCGACTGGCCGCTGCCAGGGCTGCCGCTGAGGCGGAGGCACGTGGTGAGTGCCACTTTGTGGGGAAATGTCAGAACGATGGGGGATTTGGGAGAAACGTGTTCAAGCCGGGGAGGCTTGCCTCTTGCTGGCCAATTTTGTTGGCGCCTGGCGGCCTACTGCTTAAGCCAATGCACCCCGTTTGTGGCTGCACCTCCCCCTTCTGCAGCAGCGTCTGACCACACCACGCCTGTTGAGGCCAGCGGCCAACAGCAGGATGAAGGCCGGCAGCTGTCGGGCGAGGATACGGAGGCGCGGCAGGAGCAGTTGGCGCACACTCCCAGCACCCAGGACGGCGGCAGTAGCCTGCTTGCCCACAGGCCGCAGCCCGCCGCTGCTGGACAGCACCAGCGGACGCCGGGCAAGCTGCGGCAGTGCCTGCAGTGTGGCAGCAGCGACAAGGCTGGCCCCGCCTGGCACCACCACCCCGTCACGAACAAAGTGTGGGTGTGCCACCCCTGCTACCTGGAAGTCAAGAGGCAGGTGAAGCAGGTGAAGCAGCAGCAGGTGAAGCAGCAGCAGCAGCAGCAGCAGCAGCAGCAGCCCAGCGGCGGGCAGGGCAACCCTGACGCCCGCCACTGCTCCCACTGCGGCTCCGGCTACAATGGTGGCGGCTGGTGTCGGCACCCTGACACAGGCAAGCGGCTGTGCAGCGCATGCTGGCAGTTTGCCCATAGGAATGGAGGCAACCTGCCCAGCGATGCCGTGCTGAGGCGGCGTGCAGAGCGGCGGCAGCAGGAGGAAGGGCAGCGGGGGGAGGAGAGGAAGCACAATGGACAGCATTTTGGTGGAGCTGAGGAGGAGGTGGTGGTGGAGGAGGAGCAGCAGCAGCAGCAGCAGCAGCCGCAGCCGCAGCAGCTGGAGGAGGAAGAGCAGCAGCAGCAGCAGCCAGGTCAGCAGCGCGCGTGTTTGAGATGCGGCTCCACCAGCCCAGGGCCGTCCCCGTCTGCCAACTGGTGCCGGCACCCTGTGACCAAGCAGGAGTGGGTGTGCCACCCCTGCTACAGCAAGATTGCCAGTCAGCACAAGAGGCAGCAGGCGCACCAGGAGAAGCTGCGCCAGCAGCAGCAGGGGGACACACAGCAGGCACAGCAGGCACAGCAGGCACAGCAGGCAGCAGCCCTGCAGCCGGAGGTGCAGCAAGAGCAGCAGCCCCCCAGCAGCCTGGCGGCCGAGCAGCCGCCGCAGCAGCCGGCAGCGTCAGAGCCTCAGGAGCAGCAAGACCTGGCTGCCCTGCTGCATGCGGCTGTTGGGGTGGCAGCTGCTGCTGCGGCTGGTTTGGATGTCCAGCTTGTGGAGTCCTTCCTGGCTCTCATGCAGACCCGTCCGCCACAGGAGCAGGCCGCCAAGGTGAATGGCCGCCTGCCACTGCCTTGCTTCACCTTGGCTGCATGGCAGCAGTGGGCTAGCAATGGGCCAAACATGGCTGCTGCAGGGCATGAGGCACACTGTTGCACCTTCACACCCGCTTCCACCTGCAAAATTTTCTGCTTCTGCCGCCGCCCTGCTGCCACAGGAGGCCCGCCTGCTGCGTGCGCTGGCACGGCAGTCGTACAGCGGCGCCGTGGGCCTGATTACCACAGCGCTGCGCCTGTGGGCGCTCGACAGCTAGGCAGCTTTGCAATAGGGCAGCAACAGTAAAGGCGGCAGCAAGGCACATCTCCGTGCCAAGTTTGCATTGCCACTAGGTGTCCTTCATGTATATCAACTGCACTGCATTGCCTGCATGCCATGCGTTCCTGCCTGTAGACTACGCCAGCTTTACAGATGTCAGTCATGCTCTCAGATGCATCGCCATCAAGGCTGGAAAGGGCTAGGGTTGTTGACCACGCCGGTCAGCCAAATGAGGCCAGCGGTGGCGAGAGCCAGCCAGCCCAGCCCTCGCCGCCGCTCGTGCCGCGCTCGGTCCAGCGGCGTCCACTCCTCCCGCCGCTTGCGCTCGTGATGCTCGTGCTCATCATGCTGCTCCCCAAGCTGCGGCGGCAAGCCACCCGCTGCTGCCGAGCCAGCCGCCTCGCCGGCCGCGCCGGCGGCACCCGTCCCGCCGCCGCCCTGCTGCCGCTGGCGCTCGCGCGCCTGTCGCCGGGCACGCAGCTGGCGCAGCAGGATGCCTCCCTCCCAGTATATGAACGCGATGGCTAGAATGAGGCCAATCAGGAAGGTTGGGCCGTCCTGCAGAATGGCAAGTGGCCGCAGGGAGCACGGTTGGCTGCCAAGAGGGCACAGGTGGGGGACGGCCATGCCGCTGCTGCCTATGAGCTACTTGCACCTGCCATGGACCGGCAGTCTCCCCCCTCCTGCCAGCCACGGCACGTTTCTCTGGCTCTGCACATGCACATATCGCACAAGGCCCACCATGGTGCACCAGCCCCTTCACTCCCCAAACTCACCACGAGCCCAACCAGATCGGGCAACAGCAGGCGGGCCAGGTCATTGCCGTTGAACCCCGGCAGGTTTTCAACCGCTTGGCCAATCCAGTCCCGCACCGGCTGGCCCCCGATGCGCGGGAAGTTCGGGACCACAGCGGCCAGGGGCGCAGAGGGCGGCAGCGAGGCGACCACCGCTGGGACTGGCCGGCGGGCGCGCCTGCGAGTGGGAAATGCAGTAGGGGTGAAGGAGATCGCTTGTGGCTTTGCCGGGTACGTGGCACAACAGCACGTTCAGACATTGTAGGAGTTTTGAAGCCGCAGAAGCAGTTTTACAATCAGCGAGGCAGCAGGAGCGGTGGAGCCCGCAGCATCGATGCTGGCGGCAGCGGCGGCGGCGGCACGGGCGAAAACGTTTCGGGCGGGTGGCACGGCTGCTACACCACAAGCATGTTCCCCTCACCTCGATGTTGGGCGCACAGGCGCAAATACAGAGGGAGCGGGCCGGCAGCTTGAGGTTTGAGCCAAGCGGCGCAGCCTGCAGGCCTCCGCCGCGCCCCACTGCATGGTCATCGAGTCTGCCGTCCAACAATGGTAAACATCGCTCGGTTGGGGGTGCGCCCAGCCCATGCTGCGCCGCCATGTCTCGCTCGGGGCATGAAAGCCCGCGCTTCCCACCGTGTCATGCACAACCGGCAAGATCTGAATTGCGCAAAGTGCCTCAGACAAGTGCAAGAGGGAGAAGAACCCCAAGCCTCGCCAGACCGTCTCCGCACCGCCTGCACGACCGTGAAATAGCCATGGGCCGCTTGTTTCTCGAGGTGAGCTAGGGACGGCCACTTTACACTCCACGCAGTGCCGCCGCTCGGCTGCCTCCAGGGTGCCGTCGCTCCAGGCCATCCGCCGCCGCCTTTGACACCCAGCTGTCGTTTGCAACGCGTATGCGACGGCACCCGGGCCATGCACCGCCTTTGACGACCGGCGGCGGCGGGGCGCCGGCGGCTCCGGCGCTCGGAGCAAGCCCGGCTCAATCGCCACTATTTATTTTCGCTCATGCAGTATGTGGAGGACGACGATGTTGCCGCAAAGTACACATGCAGCAGATGCGGCGCGGACACCGCCAGCGAATCGGGCCTGCTGGTGAGGGCTGCATGGCCATGCGCCGTGGCTCTGCAACGACCCCTGAGCATGTGTCGCACTATGTCCACCGCATTTGGGCACACAGTGCGAGTCCCCGGCGCTGCTCGCACCTCTGTACATGTGCTGTACTCGCCCCAAACATGCACGCCTGCTGCCACCCTGCCCTTGCTGCAGTGGGAGGGCTTCATGGGCGCCTGCACGCCCGCCCTGCTCTTCCGCAACGCTGTGAACATCGAACCCGCAGGCTCTGAGCGGCAGGAGGTGCGTGCGGGCAATAGTTGAGGCCGTCTGAGAGACAGGCGGCGTGAGATGCGCTGCGCATGTCCGTCCGGGTGCATGCGCTGCTCGCCATGGTTGGCACAAATGCAGCTGCTCGCTGCTGGCCTGAAGCTGTCTCCTGCTGCACACTTTGATGTGCGCAGGTGCTGAGCACGGGGCGCTACACGCTGCTGGATGTGCAGTGCCGCTGCTGCCGCGTGCCCATTGGCTGGCGGTACATCACGGCAGACTCGCCTGACCAACGGTACAAGGAGGGCAGCTACCTTTTGCAGCAGGGAGCGCTCAAGCGCGTGGCCTGCGGCGAGCGCAGCAGCGGCAGCGGGCTCAGCAGCCCCGGCTTGAGCAGCCCAGGGCTCAGCAGTCCTGCCAGCGGTGGCAGCCCCGCCAGTGGAAGCCCCGTGCGGCAGAGCCACCGGCCGTCGCCGCCGCGCGCGCTGGCGCAGCTGGCTCGCCTGCGCGAGTGAGGCGTACTCTGCTGCAGCCGGCTCATTCTGGCCCACCCCACCAACTGCAGCCACGCTCAGGTTCCGGCTCTTTGAACTCTGCTGCTACTTAACGCTTCGCTGTTGTGTTCTTTGTTGGCTGCTCGCGCCGCTTGCTGCTCTGCTCTGGCCCTGCCCTTGTTGTACCCCTGAAATCTGTTTTGCCCTGCTCAACTGCATACCCATTTGCTACCGTCTACCTTTCCGTGTTGAACACGCGCTGCAAGCTTGCTTTGCCCGCGACTCCTGCTCGCTGCCTGCATTCGTTGCCGTTGTATCTTTCCGTCTGCGTCCTGTAACTCTGGTTTCCAGCTCGCAAGCGTGTGTGCCTGTTGGCGGTGTGCTCCCATACAAATCAGCACGGTGTGGTCACGCTGCTGGGCGGCTGCCTCGATGCATTCCTTCCCCGCAACTGGCTTCAGTCACCGTTTGGGAGCGTTGCAGGAGAGAGGGGCACCTGTCCTGCCCGTGTGTTACAATGAGCTGTTGCTGAAACTGAGGGAGCTGCCGGTGCAGGTGTGAGGCAGAGCAGAACAACAGAAATCAGTGCAGGTTTGCGGAAAGCTGAGACAGTAAAATTGCTCGTTCAGGAAGGGCATGCATTTGGGTACTGTCTTGCTGATATGTTTGTGGCTCTGAAACGTTGGCAGGATGGACATGGCCGCAAAGTGCTGCCCCAAATGGTGCAACGCCGCCAGTTTTAAAAAGGGAGCGAGAAGCCAGCTAAAGGATGATTTCCTCTGGCAGCTCGGGCCCCGCGCAGCCCTCGCTGAGCGGAGATGTGATGGTCCACACATCAAATCGCTGGTCAAACGCGTCCACTGGGATGGGCCGCAGCTCTCCCAGGCGAGGGAAGGCGGAGGGTGCCAGCTCATCGGGCACCCAGCTGCATTGAGGCAGAGGTGGTGGGATGGGCAGGGAAGCAGGGGTTGGAGGGCAGGTGAGGCTACTGCTGGTGAGGAGTACTGTAGGCAAAAAAGTTGGAGCCACGATTGTTCGAAACCTAGCGTGCCATGAGCACCTTCCAAAGCCGTACAACAGTCCAGACAGGGACCCACCGTGTCGAGCCCGCCTCCTCTTGGCGCAGCGGCTCAATCTCGCACAGGTCCAGCGCCTGCTCCGGCAGCTTGGCGGCGTCGCCCCTGCACACAAGATGGGTTAGCTCATGCGGCCACGTTGGCAAAGAGGAAGGACAACATTGAAAAATGGCACTCAAAAGCAACATGGGGGCCAACTGGAGCAGAAAGCGACGGTCTGACCTCCATCCCACCCTGCCACGCCCTGTCCACTCCCAGCCGGCCTCACCGGTCGCAGTTGCGGCCCACCAGCAGGCCCACGCCATGTGTGCGCCCATCTTGCAGCTCGTCCTTCTGCTGCTGGCTGAGCGGGTACTCCACAATGGCACCAGCTGTGGGCATGCTCGCCCATCGAGGATCCTCCCCTCCGCCGTTGCCGCCTTCGCCGCTGCTGCTGGCTGTTCCTTCGCCGCCGCTGGCAGCTGCCGCAGGCCCGGCTGCTGTGTCAGCACCCCAGGCCTCGTCTATGCTGCTGCCGTAGCTGGCTGTCGATGCATCTCGTGCCTTTGTGTGCTTGTTCTCCCGCTTGTGCCGCTTGAACTCGGTCCACTCCCGCGAGGCGTTGCCGCTGCCGGCCGACGCGCCTGCACAGCGCACACCGAGCAGACACAGCAGCCGATGGAGAAGTCCGGGCAATGCGTAGCAGGTTTCCCACAAGTTCTATGCACATCTGCACATGCTGCCCTTTGGACGATGGCCAGGCGCGCCTCTGCACATGGCGCCTTGCACCCTCCATCATTCATGTGCTCCCTCCACCTGCCCACGCCAGCAGCCCCGCCGACCCACCTGATTTGCCGCGCATGCCATCCGCACCATAGCGGTCGTACAGAGCCCTGGACTCTGAGTCGGACAGCACGTCATAAGCTGCCGCCACGGCTGCAAACCGCTCGGACGCATCCGGAGCAGAGCTGACGTCTGGGTGCAGTTGGAGAGCCAGCTTGCGGTACGCCGACTTTAGCTCTGCCTGGCTGGCTGTGGGAGCCACACCCAGCAGACTGTAGTAAGCAGTCTCAGCCACCCTGCCGCCGCCAGCGGCCGCGCCTGCTGCACCATTGCCGCTGCTGCTGCCGCTGCTGCTGTCGGAATTGCCGCTGCGGCTGCCGCGGGCCTTGATCCTGTTGATCACATCCTCCCAGCTGCTGAACTGGGGCTCTTGGGGTGCGCCTGAGGCCGGCTGGCCCTCCACATCCAGCTTCCAGCCAGAGCCCGCCACCTGCAAGCAGGAGGGCAGGCATGGGAGGGAAGGGCCAGTGCGCATGAGCGATCAGGTGCTCTTGTCAGTAAGAATGCGTAGCGGCAGCAGCAGCTGCGGCGGCGGCGTGGAGAGTTGCACCATCCAGCGTGCAGCTGTGCCGGCTGGCGCGGCAGCATGGCGCGGCAGCTGTATTCCCACCCACCTGGTTAGCAATCCGGTTCAGTGCTGTGGCGTGCGGCCCCCGCAGCTCCTCTGCCTCGCGCAGCACGCTGTGGCGCAGCATGCCCTCGAGCACACGCAGCAGGCGGGCCGCCTGCGATGGCAAGGTTGATGGGTTGGCAAGTGGTGGAAGTTTTTGCTTGCAAGCAGTTGATGGGGCGAGCTGAGGGTCATTCTAAGCATCAAATGCAGACCTGGCCTCACCTCCTCATCTCCAGCAGCCAGGGCTGTTTGGCGCAAGCCCTGCAGTCGGCGCTGCTCCTCGGCTGCTCGCCGCTCGTCTCCTGCCAGCATCAACTGCAGCGCTGCATTGCACGCTGCATTGATATCGGCTGCCAGGTCTGCCGCATTCTGCTGAGCCACTGCAGCTACAGTTTTGTGGCTGCTTACTACACTGCCTGGCACGGCTGCAACAAGCGGCCTCGTGGGCGAGGGAGCGGCGGCAGCTGGGCGGCGCCGCGGTGTGGCGCTGGCGGGCTGCCCCGAGGGCTTGGTGTAATGATAATGCACCGAGGTAATCGCCTGCATGTTGCCGCTGCTCGACAGAGCGTTGCAGCGCGCTGCAAGGCCAAGCCAGCCAAAGCCCAGGACCGCCTGGGCTCGCTTTCTGGGGTCAGTGTCACCCCTGAACAGTTGGCGACACTTCCCGGAGTGGCAAAGCACGCCGATTGCGAGATAAAGGTGATGCAGCTGCAGCCCCGCTGGCGCCGCCGCCGCCGGCATGGGCTGGAGGGCTTGCTCAGCAGCGCCAGCGGGAGCCTGCTCTTCGATGTATCTTCGACTGTCGACACTGCCTGCGGGCGCGTGAGAGGGCTGCAAACGCGTCCCCGCCTCTCGCTCGGGCAGCTTGGGCCGGTTCAGCTGGTTTCCAAGGCAGCAAGGTGCACGTCGTACCGATCCATTTAGCTTAGAGCGTGCAGCTCACGCCAGGCGGCTGCCAGCAGCGTCGCCGCCGCCGCCGCCCTCGCCGCCAGCCCGCTTAAGCAGCCATGTCGTTCGTTTCATTGGGCGGCGACGGCCTGCGGCCCACCTTCTTCGAGCTGGTGGCTGCCGACCGGCTGATGGCCAGCCTGAAGGCGGCGGTGGTGTACAGCCTGAGCGTGTATGCGCAGCGCCGGCCCTCGCTGCACCGCCTGCTGGACCGCGAGGACGAGCTCTTCTTCCTGCTCAGGTGGGGCAGAGTGTTGCTGGTCTGCCTGGCCTGTGAAGCGCTGAGTTGGGAGAAGAGCGAGATGAGCATTGCTGGCAGTGCTTGGTTGCGCCTGTGGCAGGCTGAACCGGGCATGTCGTGCCTGTTCGACTCTGCTGGTCCAGTTGCATTCCCTCTCCTCCATAAACTGTGTGCAGCGTGCTGCTGGACCGCCAGGCCCTGGCTGCCAGCAACGGCTCGTTTGCAGAGGGGCTGTACGGCCTGCGCCGCGCCGCTGTGGTCACCAATGGCAGCTCGGGCGGCCCAGCCGGCACAGCGGCCGCCGCAACAGAGGGCGAGGCCAGCAGCAGCAGCAGCGCTGTGGGCAGCCGGCCGCTGAGCCCCAGCCAGCGCCACATGTCCCTAGTGCTGCTGGTGCGTGGTGGGCCAGATGGTCTGTGTGTGTTCTGTGTGAGCTGCTGCTATGCAGGAAACTCACTGGCCCACAACGCCCTGCGATGCCATGTCCTCAACACTCGGGTGCATATGCCACCCCCTGGCCTCCCCCTACAGACGCTGGTGCCCTTCCTGCGCTCCAAACTGGATGCCCTGCACCAGCAGCTCCAGATTCAGCAGCAGCAGCCGCCACGGCAGGGGCAGGCCGCAGCAGCGCTGGGCGAGCGGGGCGCCGGCAGCCTGGGAGCAGCGCGGCGCCGCCTGCGAGCTGCCGCCCTCCGTGCCTTCCTGCTGCTATACCCCTGGGCAGCTGCGGCGCACGAGGGCGCCAGGTTTGCCTACCAGCTGCTCTACCTGCTGGGGCGCACGCCCTACTACTCGCCGGGGCTGCACCTGCTGGGGCTGCAGGTAGGCTGGCCGGCCAGGCTGAAATGTCCCGGGCTGAAAGGCCCTGGCCAACTGCGTATTTCGCTGGCGCTGCCTGCTTACCTGGTGCTGCTTGTGCTGACTCTAGGGCAAGCTGCTGGCGTGGCTGCGCTAAAGCGGGGCCACACTATGGTGCCATGCATGCAGGTGGTGCGGCTGACAGGGCAGGAGGCGGTAAGTCTGGAGGGTGGGTGGAAGGGTTGTCCATTTCAAAGCTGAAACTTGAAACTGCTCATCTTAGCCAGCAGGGCCCACAGGACTGGTGTTATAGGCTGGAGATTGCAGCTGATCCCCTGGGCAACCCCTGCCTGCTGTCCCGCTGCAGATGCAGCAGGAGCGAGCGCGGCAGCAGCGGCGCGCCGACCGGCTGGCTCGGCTGGCGGCCCCGGGCGGTGGCAACTGGCTGTGGCGCCTGATGCGCCGCGGCTGGGTGCAGGCCGGGTATGCTGTGGCTGACCACACCCGCAGCGCGCTCATCCTGTCCGTGTTTGCGTTCAAAGTGAGCGCTGTTCGGGATGTCAGGGGTGGATGCTGGGTGGGCGCTCTTGGGTTGCTGGCTGCTGCTGCTTCTGCTGCTGCACGCATGCTGTTCACAGCTTTGCAGCTAACCCACCTAGGTTGCGGTCCTCACTCGGCTGCCTGTCCTGCGTGCCGTGCAGCTGCTAGAGTGGTGGTACGGCTCAGCGGAGCAGAAGCTGGGCGAGCAGAAAGCGCTGCCCCCACCACCGCCGCCGCCACCGCTGCCGCCAGCCGATGGGGGTGTGGAGCTGCCAGCAGACCCTGCGCTGTGCCCGCTGTGCCGCCGCCGCCGCACTAACCCAGCACTGGTGGCCACCAGCGGGCATGTCTTCTGCTACCCGTGCATCCATCAAGAGGTGTCCGAAGCGGGGCGCTGCCCAGTCACCCACGCTCCCGCCCGCCTGGACCATGTGTGGCGGATGTACCAGGGCGGCGGGTAGGCCAAGCGACTGCTGTTCTGGTTGCAGGGACGCCAGCTGTGTACAATTTGAGTGTATCCATCCATGTACGCGCCATCCATCATTCTCCCCACCTCGGCACTGCATTCCGCCTCGCTGCGAAAGCTGTACATTACACGGCTGTGGAAAAAGCTGAGCCAGAGAGTGCAAAACTCCACAAAACCGCCGCGCCTTATGGCAAGCATTGGAAAAAGCAGATCTGAAATGGGAGTGCCCAAAGAGTGCCGGGCTGGCATGCAGTGCTGCACACAACAAAAGGAGAGGCAACTGAATGCAACGGCAGAGCGTGGAAGAAACAAACCAAACGAAAGGGCGTGCGCATGCATTGGGTACGGTGGTGGGGACATGTCCAAACAGGCGCGGCGCCCGGGCACTGCCCTCCTGTACAAGGAAATGGTGGGGCGGGTGGGGATGGTGCAAGCGGCTGGCCGCAGAGACTGCCTTATTCAAGAGGGAGAGAGCAGCTGCTGCTGTTGCTGCTGTGCTGCCGCCGCTGCTGCGGGCGCGCTTGCGGGGCCTGCTGCCTTCTGTTGCGGCGGCAATAGTGAATGGTGCACCTTGGAGGTGCAGCACTGCGAGACGTGGGTTACTACGTGGGAGACTGCTTGCTGCTGCGCGGGAAGCGGCTGCTCGGGCTGGGCTGTTTTTATGGCGTACTGATGCTGCGGCGCTGCTGCCTAGCTGACTGCTGACTGGCGCTTACCAGCCGGCATCTTCAATGCCACCTGCTGCTTCGCTGCTGCCTTGGCTGCGGTGGAGGCGGCGCCGCCGCTGCTGCTGCTGTCTGCGGCGACCGCGGCGGCCGCGCGGGCCTGCGCCTGCGCCGCCTGCCCGGCGGCCAGCCGGTCCTGCAGGCTGGCCATGGCTTGGTGGGCATCAAAGTGCTGGGCGGAGTGCCACAGCCCCACATAGCCCTCCTTCAGGTCGCTGAATACGCTGCCAAAGATGGACGCCACGTTGCCGCTGATCTTCTTGCCACCGACGCTGGGGCTGCCGCTGCGCTCCTCGGCCTTGGCAGCCTCGGCAGCCACCTTGCCGCCAGGCTTGGCGCCTTCGCCCGCTGCCTTGCTGCTGCTGCTGCCTGGCCGGCTGGGCGGCGCTGCTGCCACAGCGGCCGCTGCCGCCGGCTGCTCCTCCCGCTGCTCCACCGCCCGCAGCGGCGGCAGCCAGGACTCGAGGCGCGACTGCGCCTCTGCCGCCGCGCCCGTCAGCTGCTCCGCCTCCGTCTGCACCTTGCTGATGGCGCCGCCCACGGCACGCTTGCTCCAGGCCGCCGCCAGCTGCTCTTCCCGCTGCACCGCCTCCAGGGACAGCTCCACAGCCTCCTTGGCAGCGGCGTCCACCGCAGACAGGGCACCGCCCGCCGCCTGGGCCGCCTGGCGCGCAACCGCCGGCAGCGGCACCGGCTCCAGCACCGCCCGCAGCTTCTCGCTGTGCAGCATGCGGTCCACGCTGGCGCTAAGCGCCGCCCGCACGCGGTGCCGCGGCGGCTGGAAGCCCAGAGGCTCTGCTGCCGGCGGAGGTGCAGCCTGGGTCGCTGCCGCCTCGGCCGTCGCCGCCTGCAGCGCTGAGTCGGTGCCTGCCTCGCCGCCCAGCCCCACTGCCCGGCTGCTAAGCGCCGCCACCAGCTGCTGCGCCTGCAGGGCCCGAGACTTGAGCTCCTGCACTGCAGCTGCCACCTGGGCGGGCGGCGGCTGGCCCGCTGCAGCCGCGGCCACTGCCGCTACCGCCGTCTCTGCGCCCTGCACTATGCCGCCGCTCTGGCTGAGCGCGGTTTCTAGGGAGAACAGCAGGTTGCCCTGCGGCAGCGAGCTGCTGCGCCCGGCTGCCAGCCGCATGGGGCCGCCGTAGGCGGCAGAGGCCTGCAGGAGGGGGAAAGGGGCGCAAGAAGGGCAGCAGGGTGAGCGGATCGTTGCGTACCATGTGCAGGGAATGCAGCTGAGCGTGGGTGCAACACAGCAAGCTATGCATGCGGCCGGGGACCAGGGGCGTGGGCCCGCTGCGACCCCCCGCTGCTGCCCTGGCAGCACAGCCCGGAGTTTTCAAGCCCCACACCACGCCAGGTGCACACAAATGCTAGGATGTTTTAGGGTGCATTTGGGCAGGGGGTCTGGGTGGGCGGCAGCGAAGGTGGGCTGTGCTACCAAGCAGCAGCAGCGGCGGGAAGCAGCAAAGCACACACCACCTGGGCCCAACCGGCGCAGCAGCCCCCGCAGCAGCTGCCTCAGGCGCGCAGCAGCGCTGCACGGCGCCCGCGCGTCGCAGCAGCAGTGAGCAGCATCGGCACCTTGCTGCTGTCGATGCTGTTGAGAGCGGGAGCGGCCGCCAGGGAGGCGGCGGCGGTGGGAGCACCGGAAGCCTGAGCTGTCGCAAAGCCTGCCGGCTGGCCAAAGCAGTTGCTGTCCGGCAGGGCAGATGGGATGTAGCCGTACGTCTGCCACTGCAGGGAGGGAAGGTGGCACGCAGGCAGGGACGTCTGTGAGCTGAACCGATGGAAAGAGGCTTGAGCGGGGGGCTGCAGGCATGCCAGCAGTGGACAGCAAACCCACTCACTCGCCCTTGCAATACTACCCACAAGCCTTGCCCACAAGCCTTGCACAAGTGCAATGTGCGCAGGCTCCGCACCTGCAGCGCCAGCACCACGACTCCAGACAGTGCAGCCAGCCAGCTGCCGCCTTCCACGGCGCCCAAGGCGCCGCCAGGGCCTGCCGGCAGCCCTGCAGGGATGGTGGGTCGCCAGGCAGGCAGGATGAGCTCTGCTGCACTGCATCTGCTTGGCCTTGTTTTGCCCAGCAACAATGCCCCCATCAATGCGCTCAGCCACCCTGCACCAGACAACCATGCACAGCGGCTGCAGTCAGTCAGGCGGCTGTCCAAAAGCTCGAGCCCACCCTTGTATGGCACTCACCGCGCCCGGTGCTGAGCTTGGTGGCCAGGCTCCACAGCACCACGCCGCCCACCACCAGGTAGGACACGCCCTCGGCGGCGCCCAGCAGGCCGCTGGGGCCGGGGGGCAGGCCGCAGCCTGCGCCGGCACACGAGGCGAACCACAGCTTGAGCTTGGCAGGTGTGCAGGTCAGAAGGAGGTGGCTGTAAAGCTGCATCTGGCATGCACGCCTAACACAACACGTCCCAGGCGCAGCCTCCCAAGAGCGCACGCACCTGTGGACTTGAGCACCCACTCAGACCAGGCCACCACCGGCAGCGCCGCCAGCCCCGCAGCCGCAATCGCCAGCTGCATGCCCGAAGGCGGCTCTTGCATAGCGGTGGCCGCAGAGGAAGCGCTGCCCGGCCCCTGCTCGCCGCGCTGCTGCTGCGCCTGGCTGCCGCCCTCGGCCCCCTTGGCGCTGCCGCCGCCGCTGCTGCCGCCGCCGGGCGGCCCGCTGCCGCCCTCGCCTTCGTCATCGCTCTGCTGCGAGCCGGTCAGAGCCTGCAGGAAGCGCGCAAGCAGGCCGGGTTTTCTCAAGTCCTGCAGCACGGGTGCGGGCCGGGCCGCGCCGAGGTCAGCCCTTGCCAGCGGCGGCCGCCGCCGGAAGCTGCCGCCGCCCATACGCCACCCTGTGCCGTTCCCTGCCCCAGAATGTGCCCCGATAAGGAATCGCCTGCCAAACACACCACCGCTGCAAGCAGCACCGCACCTCTTTGCGCATCTGCTCCTTGACGGAAGCTTCGGTTGAGGGCTTCAGGCCGCCTGCTGGCACGCCGCTCGGTGCATCATCCGAGCGCTCGCCCATCTGCGCAGCAGGGAGGCAAGGAAGGCCATTGAAGGCAGTGCCATGCACAGCAGCAGCACCAGGTAATGGTGGGCAGGGTGCAGCATTTCACTTGGGTTGGTGGGCCAGAATGGAGTGTTCCTGCATCAACACAGGGCAGCTGAACCAATTTCAAAAGTCCAGCTGCGTGCACTGTGGGCCGGGTGGGTGGGCTCTGTGTGTGCAGTGGCTCACAGGCGTCTGTGAGGGGAAGTCCCCTGCCTTCATGCCCACTGGCGCATGCGGGTTTGGCTCCTCCCTGCTGGCGCCGCTGCCGCCTGCGCCGCTGCTGCCGCCAGCCTGGCCAGCTGATGCCGGCTTGGCAGCTGCGCCCTCCTCCTGGCCACCAGCAGCTGGCTTGGCAGCTGCCCCCTCTTCCTTGCCACCCCCAGCCGGCTTGGCAGCTGTGGGCTCTTCCTTGCTACCCCCAGCCGGCTTGGCAGCTGCGCCCTCTTCCTCGTTGGGCTTTGCAGCGCCGCTGCTGGTGTCACCTGCCGCCTTGGCGCTCCCACCATCCTCGCTGCCCGCATGGGCGCTGATGCTGGCTGCGCCCTCAGCAGCAGCAGCCGGCTCTGAGCTGCCAGCCTTGGCCGCCTTGTTTTTCTTGCCGGCAGCTGCACCCTTCTTGCCCTTCTCCTGCCTGCTGCCCTTCTTCTCAGCAGCAGGCGCAGGGGAAGGCGTAGGCGCAGCTGGTGGTGGTGGGGCGGGCGCCTTGCCGCCCTCGCCATCCTCCCCCTCATCCTCGCTGTCGTGCCTCCTGGCCCAGCCAAACACAGCTCGCAGCGCAGCCTCCTTCCCCCCGACAGTGGCCTTCTCTGCCTGCCCAGTGGCAGGGGAGCGGTCTGCGGTGGCCGGCTCAGCGGGCACGCTCACGCCGCCCACCTGTCCAGCCTGGTGCGCCGTGGCCGAGGCAGCTGGAGGCTGCTGCGGCTCCTCAGGCCTCTCCATGGTCATCTTGCCAATCACGCCCACAGGAGCCTCGCCTGAAGCAAGGAGGTGCGGAGGAGAGGGTGCAGCGGGGCACATTGTCTAACCAACAGGCTGCTGTCGCGCTGGGCCGGCGCGGCGCGGCAGTGGCTGGCTGGGAGGGCCAGATGTAACACCCTCCCTCAGGATGCAGCTGACCACGGCATCAGGGCAGCTGGCCAGCAGGGACAGCAGGGGCCAAGGGCAGGCAAGGGCAGGATGGTGGGCGCACCCTCGTCTCCGTTGGCCGAGTACGGCTCCGTCCCCAGGTCCTCGGGACGTAGCACCGGCTCCTCCGACTCTGCGGCAGCACCAAGGGGGCATCAACAGCAGAAGAGAGCATCAGCGGCAGGGTGTGGGACAGCGTATAACAAAAGGGAGGCATGGAGCGGCTACAGGCGCTTGAGGCGGGGGTCCAAGGCAGGCAGGGCGGGAGCACCCGGCCGCCCTCTTCCGCAAAACATCTTTCGCTCTCGCTCGCTCGCTACCTTGGTGCTGCCCCTGCCGAGCATACATGTGCATCGGCGCTTGCAGCGCATCCCCCAGTTTTCTCACCTGACAGCGCCTCCTCCTCCTCCTCTTCAAGCTCCTCGCTAGGCAGTGTTTCCATGGAGGAGGCGGTGTTGCCCCACTCGCACACCACGGTGAAGGCGCCGTGCGCGGACGCCTCCACAGCCGGCACCTGGGATGTGTGGGCATGGGGCATGAAGGGGCAGCCTGAGGCAATGTGTGGTAGGCGGCTGCGTGGCCAGCCTGCAGCCCTCTGAGCATGGCCGCCTGCGCCACCACCCTACTCCTACTCCACCCCCGCCACTCCCAGGCCTAGGGTGGCCTGCAGCTCACGCCAGCCCTCCCGCACCCCACTAATGCAGGCGGCAGCGCTCACCTTGAGCGTGCGGTTGGCCCCCGCCTCCCAGTCGGCATAGGGGCAGGCGCCTTCGCGGGCGGGCGGCGCCACCGTCACCAACTTGAACTCGTGGCTGCCCGCCGGCAGGTCCAGGCTGAGCAGCCACTGGTCGCCCTCGCTCCATTGCATGGCTGCGGCAGCGGATGAACGAGAAAGGCCTGATGAGAGTATGACTGTGCAGCACGTCTGAAGAGGGATCCCAGCCGAGCTCAGCTCAGGGAGCAGAGAGGCAGCACGATGTCGTGCTGCAAACACCCTCGTCCAGCGGCTGGTTGGCGGCAGTACGCCAGCCACGCCGCCTCGCCACGCCACGCCACCGCTGGCTCAACAGCAGCTGCTACAAGATCGTTCACCAGTTCCCTCAGCCGCAGCCCGCGGGTCACCTGGCGCCTTGTCGCAATCCCAGTCTCCCAGCTGGGGGCCGCTGCCTACAACTTTCAGAACCTGGCCAAAGGCCACATGGTGCGACGCCTTGAAGGTCACAGATGTGGCAGCCCCGTCCACTGACTGCCCAGCCTGCTGCCGCTCGGCTGGCTGCCGCTTCCCTGCCGGCTCGTCGCCGCCGTCGCCCTTGAAGGCGCGGCACTGCAAAACGGCGCAGGGCAAGGGAGGATTTGGATAGCACAGCCTTTGGCGGTGGGCCAGCGTGCGTCTGGCGCGTGCGGGTGCAAACCCCAAGACCTGCACCCTCCGTTGGCGCTGCACAGCCGTGGCTGCAACAGAGGTGCGCAGCCAAGGCTACCACATGAGCAGCAACTCACCGGCGCCGGACCACATGGGCGCCCGCTCGGCTGAGTGCCGCCGCGCCGCCGGCGCCACCCTGCAGTCCAAGGCGTGCCGAGCAGGGTCAGCCGGATTGTCAACGGGCTGCAGGGCATTCCAGCTGCGGGTCACAGGCGGGTGGGGCACTGAGGCTCACCGAGCAGGGCTTGGGCCGACCGCCCGTGCGGGGCCAGGGCCTTCTGGCGCCCCAACCCGCTGCACACGGACGCGGCTTGAGTGAGCATCATTTGTGAGACACGCCGCGGGCCTCCTCACAAGGGCGCTCGACAAACGCTTCTGTGTTCGTGTGTCGCGACCAGGGCTGGCGCCCCGCCACCCCAGCACACAGCCACAGGGCTGCCTTGTGCGCCCAATTGGGCCGCTCAGGGGCGCCAGGGCGGCGGGATGGGCCATTGATTGATCGTGCATGAGGGCCCGGGCCCGAAGAGTGCGTTCAGGCGATTCTGCGCGCTGTCAAAGCTAGCAGCAGGCGATCCTTGTCAATAGAAAACACCCAGAGGGCACGCCGACACCTCCTCAGGCCCCTGACTTCACAAACCCGCTGGGTGCGCCCCCAGCCCCATCGCGCCCCAGCCATGATGTTAACAGCATCGGTGCATCCGGTTGCGGCAAGGGCGGCGGCCCTTGCAGACCGCCGGCACCGGGAGGCTCCCTGCAAGCCGCAGGCCCGCAGTGCCGCCGCTTTCCTTAGATCAGAGGCCCCCGCTCGATCAGTCGACGTGCGCAGCCGGCCCAGCAGACGGCACGGCCTCACGCCACCACGCGCCGAGGGCGGCGGCAGCCCCGCACAGACGGCGGCGGCCCTGCTGCAGACGGCGCAGACGGTGCCGGAGCAGGTGTCCTGGCACCAGGCCACGGTTGTGGAGAACAGGTGGGCAGGGGCAGGCGACATGTGATAGCAGAACAGCGGAAAATCGAGCCAGTCAGCCAGCAGTACTGCGCAAGTTGGGCGCTCAAGAGCAACTTGCAACCCCCGCCGTCCTTGCAGGGAGGCCTCAGCAGACGGCTCGGTGCGCACGCTGCTGCTCTCAGTAGAGGACCACGTCAACTTCTTGGAGGTGGGGGCCGGCTGAAACGCTGCGCTGTACGGGAACAAGCGCAGCTGGACATCAACTTGAGTGAATCTGCAGCGAATCTCCTCTCCTCGCTGTCGATCTGACACTCATCTCCCCATCCCACTCGACTCCACCGCAGGGCCGCAAGGTGCGGCACGTGCAGGAGAACCGCCGCTGGATCGATGACTACCGGTGAGGCCACCTTGGTCGGGCGGCCGAGCAGCCTGCAGACTGCTACATGCCCGCCCGGCGCTGCATGAGCTTGCTTTCCGTGTGGCATCAGGTGCCCTGCTTCAAGCCTCCACCCCTCGCACGCCTCCCGCTCCCCGCAGCGTTCCCGGCCAGTTTGTGGCGGCGCGCTACTGCGCCGACGGCACCAGCACCGAGGGCTGCACCGCCGGCAGCCTGCGCGTAGCGCAGCGCCTGCTGTGCCTGGCCTCCTCGCCCTACGAGGCGCGCCGCGACTCCGCCATGTTGGACGCCTCGCTGGTGGAGCTGCTGGTCAGCCGCAACGGTGAGCCGGGCAGCGCAGCGCTGGCCGGCGCTGATGTGCAGTGGGCGGCATGTGCCAGGATAGCGGCACTTGCCGCTGCGGCGTGTGTTCACTGCTGAGCAGCACAATCTCTGCTCCGCCCTGCGCCTGCCTTGCCGACCTGGCTGCTCTGGTGGCTCTGCTCCCTGCGGCGCAGGCGATGCGGACGAGCGTGTGCTGGCTGAGCTGGGGCCGGGGGCAATGATTGACGTCAGCCGCGTCGCGGGTGATGGGTGAGTCCAGATGGCTGCGGCAGGTGCTGGGGGCCAGAGCATGGCAACCTCTGTTGCTGCCCAGCATTGCTGCCCATCCTGCAGGCGTGCGTGCAACGAGTGTGTTGTATGCAGCCTGGCATGCTGAATGGCCCATGAACTGCGACATCCATCTCCAATGCCCCCGCAGCTTTGCCTCGCTGTTCAACCCTAAGGACATCAACCTGATGGCTTGCCTGGAGGGCGGCCACCCGCTGCTGGTGGTGGCAGCAGGTGGGTGGAGCATGTGCCGGCGGTTGATTTTCTGCAGTTGCCGCAGGTTGTATTGCCCACATCTCACCGCCGCTAGCAGCAGACTGCGCCGCGCTTTCAGCAAAAGGAGAGCATGCGCAATGCCCTTCCCCTTTTTCTCGCAGGCGTGCGCGGCATCGCGCCGGTGCGGGCAGCGCTCAGCTGGACACCGGTGCTGGCGCACGCGGGCAGCTGCCGTGTGGTGCGCCTTGGGGTGGGCAGGGTGCCAGCCATTGCCGTGGCTGCCGATCTCATTGCTGATCTTGCCGCCATAGTGCTAAAGGTCCACTGGTTCAGCTTAACATGGACTGCTTAGCCCCGCTTTGATCCCGCTGTTCCACCCGGTTGCCAGGCGGTGTTCTTCTTGACAGACTCCCAGGCCTCGGCGCCCTACCTCGTGGAGTGGGACACCTGGCGCGAGGCTGGGGTGAGCCCCTTGGGCCCGGGGGCGGAAGATGGGGAGTGGGCTGGGGGTGCTTGTTCCCTGCCGCTGTTGGCTGGTCTTCGGGTGACTCTTAGTTTCACTTCGTGCCACCCTCATCCTTCCAGCATCCACTGTTAACCCTCTCTGCACCCCTATGCCATCCCCCTGTTTCAGGCCCAGGTGCACCCGCTGTACGTGGCGGAGGCAGCAGAAGCCGCGGGCGGCAACGGCGGCGTGTCGGGCGGCTCCGCGGAAGTGCTGCTGGAGCGGGCGCTGTTTGGCGGGGAGGGCGGCCTGGGCGGCGTGCTGGGCGGCGCGCACGCGGCCAAGGAGGCGGCGGTGAGTGGGTGGAGGCACGAGGCGCAGCTGCGCTCGGCTAGGAAGCTGGCTTGACGAATTGTGGCTTGCCTGGCACTTGGTGCACTTGCATTCCGCCTGTGTGCCTACCTTCATGCACCGACACATCTCCTTGTTGACTAGCTGTTGTTGTGCATGTACCAATTGCGTGCCCGCAGGTGCTGTTCAGCGGGGTGGGCGGCGAGCTGGCGGCCAGCATGACGCGCCGGCTGACGCAGCAGGGCGTGGCCAGCGAGCGCATCCTTGTGTGCGACCTCTAGACCCGAGACATGGCTCCCAGTTGTCCTGCACGCAGCACTGCAGCGCCTGCCCTCAAAATTCAGACCAATGAGGTTCCTTCCTTTCTCAAGTGCCCTGCCTGCTGCATTCCTAGCTTCTTCACGCGTGTCGGTCGGGCAATCCATCCGACTGCCCCACACGCCGAGCCTTTCACTGCCACTGTGAGTGCTGCAATAGCTGCGAGGTGCATGTTCATACTGCTTGACTTACTACAGGCGTCATGCCACTGACTGTAACAGACAGCAAGCCCCACAACCCGGTTTGAACAGAAAGGCGGGAAGATAAGAGCCGGCGGTGGCGCCACTTCATGCCGCGCTGTGGCTCCAGGCCCAATCGCGCTCTTACAGGTCATGGAGCTGTTCGATCGCGGTCTGTAGAGCCTGTTGGTGGCCTTGCGCGGCTTAGAAAGGGCGTGGTAGAGCCCTTGCCGGAGCTGCCCGCCAGTCCCGACGCCAGGGCGCCTATCCAGGCGCTTGCTGCCGTCTGAACGAAATCGCGGTGGCCGTGCAGCCATGATCGCGCCGGCAGTGCAGGCGCACGGCGCCGCCACCGCCGCCGCCGCCCTGCCCGCCCGCCCGGCGGCGGCCTGCCGTCAGCACGCCACACGGCCGCGCAGCCAGGCGTTTGCTGCTAGCCAGGCGGCCCCTGTGGCTCGCCAGACACGCATTGTTGCGTCTGCCAGCAGCAGCACGGCGGTCAGCACAGTGGAGGCAGGTTCGTCTCTCAGAATCCCCACGAATCTCAATACCATCCCTCACGCCCGCGAGACCCGGCGCTGGTTCTACTCTGATTTGACGGCCGGCGTGATGCGTGCACTGGAGGCCGGCGAAACGCGGGTGATCGCCAGGTGCGGCGCAGTGGTAGGGCGTGCGGCGCACACTCCAGCGCACACTCCAGCCAGTCACTGATGCACTGCTCCCGCTCGCCCAGACTCACTCCTCCACCCCTCCATGCACCTTCGGCCCCCCCAGGTCCACCTTCCCGGAGCTTAATACAGAATTCGATGTATACAGGGTTGGCACTCTGCTGGAGGCGGTGCGGGAGCTGGCCACGGCGCTGGCGGATCAGGGCAAGCGCGTGCGCGTGTGCGTGCAGCAGCCCCTGGGCCAGGGCGTGTTCGCGGTGAGCCGTGCTGGCTGGGCGGTATGGCAGGGGGCTTGGAGGCCAGGGAGCCAGGTCAGGGCAGTGTCTACAAAGCTGTGGCAGGCAGGCAGGCGGGCACCTCCACATGAATGGAGGGGCAGCCCTATGGGCCGGCGGGCATGGCTTGCATGGCGTGTTTTGTTGCCCGTGTGCCCCTCACAGCATGCCGCTGCTGCTCCTGCTTCCCAGGGCACCCCGCTGTCGCTGAACGGCGTGAGCCGCATCCTGCGCCAGATGGACTGGGGCGACTGCGTCGGTAGGCTGTGCATTGGGGTGGAGGCTCCTGTTCACCAGGCTCTTTTCTGCCCTCCTGCTGTGCCTGTGCCACACCACCAAGCACAGCGACCTGGCAGATGCCTCATGCCGCTCCGCTCTCCGCCCTGCTGCAGACCAGATCAGCTTTGGCTCGGTCGCCGCCGAGGAGGTGAACGATGAGGCCGACGTGTTTGTGCTGATCGCGCCCCAAAACATCGTGGGGCACAGCATCCTGCCCTTCCTGCAAGGTGCGACTCTGGCTGTGCATTCACGCGCCTGGGAGGGCTGGCAGCGGCATGTGATTTGGCAGCAGGTGTCAGTGCAGGGTGAGCTTGCCTCGTGCCGGTGTTACGCCACTGCCTCTGCCCTCGTGCTCTGTCCCCCACCAACCCATCCTGGTCCCCGTGGGCACGCTGCAGAGATGACGGCGGCGGCTGGCGCGGCGGGCAAGCAGATGATTCTCGTCAACCCAAAGCTGGGCGACATCCAGAGCGGTAAGGACTCTGGGGCCAGCTGGGGCTGGGGCAGCCAGGCAGGCGCGGCGGGGCAGAACATTGCAGGCTGTGCGTTAAGGCGTGCAGGGGAAGCAGGCGTGGCGCCAACCGGCAGGGCTTCCCTCCTGGCCAGCTGGGAACTAAGTGATGTGCAAACACCGCTCCCTGTGCAGCCGGCGGCGTGATGAGCATTCGTGGGCGTCAGGAGCGGATGGATTTTGTCGACACATACACCACAGGTGACTGGCCTGCTGCTTAGATGGAGTTCCATGAGGCGTGCTGCTATTCACTGGGCAGGTTCCAGGCGACTGTGGAGTAATTGCCAAGCTGTAGTCACAGTGGGTGGCACCAGCCACTGCTGGCGGCACTGGACGCCCCGTAGTAACCACCTGCCCACTCCCTCTCGCCCTGCGCAGCTTACCACTTCCGCCTGCTCTACAAGGGCGTCACGATGTTCCCAATCATGGGCGCGCTGCGTCACAGTTTTGGAGGACCGTGGGAGGTGGGTGTGGGGGGCATGAGAGGACGTCCCCAGCCCTGCATGTGGGCTGCCTGCCGCTCGCATGCTCGCCTGCCCGTTTGCCCTCTCAGCCTCCCTCCCTCTGCTGGCGGGCGCTCTCTCGCACTTGCACTGCGCACCATGCCCCAACCCTGCTCCCCTGCATAAAACACTGCCCCCGCTGCCCATAGGCTAAGCCAGCTGACCCCTTCCCATCGCCTCACCCCGCAGGTCTTCCGCCGCGTGCAGCTGGGCCCTGGCGAGGAGGAGTACCGCCTCATCGGCAGCTTTGACCAGGAGCCCAAGCCCCCTGCCATCACCGACGCGTTCCGCGCCGCCTGGGCCGCCGATAAGGCGTAGCGTGCTGACTCAGCACTGCTGAGGCGCCTCGATGCCCCGTGGGCCGGGTGCTAAGAGGGTGGCTGGGCATGCCTGCCATGCGGTAGGCCCCCACTTTAAGCGAGCTGTGTGGCGCTGTTCTCCCCGCTGGCGCCCCACAGCCTGTACTACCACGCAGTTCCCCCCTGATACTGGCCCGAGCAGCTAGCTGATCACTGCTTGCGTTGTACCAACACTGCCCCCTGAGAGATGAGATCCCTGTCTGCCGCCCCTGAAGCACTGCCCCCCTTTTACCTCTGTCCCTCTGCTGTTCCCTTCTGTGCCTGCTCCTGAGCAGCCGTGTAACTTACATAGCTTGCTGCCCTGTCAAGGATGCAACTAGTGGCTGGCTGGGCTTCACTTGGCAAGGCTGTCCAGCACCACAGTGCGCATGAGGTCCACGGGAGCGTCCTTTCCGGTGAACAGCTTGAACTGGTCGGCGGCCTGCAGGGGGTTTGGGCAGCAGAGCTGGCATGCTGGCTCAGCTGCCGCTGGCAAGCCGGGGAACGTGAGGCGTGCTGATGTGCTCATACAGTTAGCCACTTAGTTGGCCAGAGGGTGGGACATCACAACCGCCAGACTGCACCTACCTGGCCCACAAACATCGTCTCGCCCGTCACGACCGTGCAGCCAGCCGCGGCGGCCTCCCTGCACACATCAAGCCAAGGAGGGTGAGGGTTACGCCCTGCACCTCATGGCAAGCTCCAGACTTGACTACATGGGGGTATAGTGATACACCAGCGCTGTTCAACCTCTGCCTCCCACCCATGCAGCGCCCCTCGCCGCGCACTTGAGCAGGCGGGTGTGCAGCGGCGTGTACACGGCGTCAAACACGAGCCGGAAGCCGGGCAGGGCTGCCGCCGGCACCGGCGTCTCATCCTCCTGCGGATTAGCGGAGCGGAGCAGCTGCTCATGAGAGGTTGCAAACGCAGCAAGCAAGGAGCAGCCGAGGGCTGTGTGTGGCGGCACCGTGCAACATGCTGTACGTTGGAGCGCAGTCTGTCTCCGCCTTCCCTTGCCCCACCCTGCTTGCCTGCGGGTGCATGCCAACGGAGGTGGTGTTGGCCAGCACGTCTCCCCGCACAGCGCCGCTCGCAAGGTCCTCCAGGCTGCACGCGCTGGCAGGCGGGTCCAGCTGCGGCACAGGGTGGGGAAGGGTGTGCGGCAATACTGAGCGGCTTTACCTGAAGGATAGGAGCAAGGATGCATGCTGGCTGGGTAGGGGCAGCCTCCCTTGGCCCAACACCTGCCTCCAGCGCCCTCCCACCACCCGCCCTGCCCTGCCGTGCCCTTGCACATTCCCGCCCACCTGCGCCGCAAGGTCTGCCGCCTTCTGCACGCTGCGGTTGGCAATCACAACCTTAGCGCCCTTGACGGCTGCGCCAAAGGCAAGCGCGCGGCCCGCGCCCCCCGCGCCCTGCGTGACATGGAATGCAACAGGTGTGCAGTGATGAAGAAGCAGGGAGTTGGCCTGCTGAAAGCAGCGCAGCAAATGCATGGGCAGTGCCAGTACATTTGCAGACAGGGGGAGCTTACCACCACCACCACAGTCTTGCCCGCCAGCGGAGAGCTGCTGGCATCTGTGCTGCTAGGCGTGGCTGCAGGGAAGGGGGGAGAAATGGGTTGCGTCGTGCTGAGTGCTACGTCGCAGATCAGCCGGCTACAATCGCCCTGAAATGGAGCTGCTGAAAGGGCAGCAGCGGCAATGTGCGCACATTCGCATGCCTGGCGTGCCCTCTAGGGACCCACCCACCTGGGTCCAGCCCGCGCTCGATGGCGGCAATGGCGGCACTCCAGTCCGTATTGTAGCCCTTCAGGCTGCCATCCTCCTGCCGCACCAGCGTGTTGACCGCGCCAATCTGTGTTGATGGAACGACAGGGCGGGCAGCGCAAGGGTTTGGGCAAGCAGGGGCGGGGTGCTGCTGGCCGAGGGACCTGCTGAAGCGGTTGATGTGAGCCCACAACATGCCGCACCAACCGCTCTACCCGCTGCCCTGCCGCTGCCCGCTTGCCTGGGCAGCCACTGGGTCCACCTCCTGTGCCCCCTCCAGCGCCGCCTGCTTGTGGGGGATGGTCACGCTGAACCCAATCCAGTCCGCGTCTGCAAGCGGGGAGGAACAAAACGAGGTGGCTTGAGCACAGGGTGCCACTTGCGCAAATTAGCGGCATGGCAGCCTGCGATGCGGCTGCCCACAGCGATAAAATGCACAGTACATTCTCCCTAGAAACACACCCCCTTGCAATCCATGCCAGCATGCAAGGTGCAGGCCTCTCACCTGTAAACGTGGCCAGGAAGCGGGCCATGTCGTCCACCAGCAGCGGCACATACACGGCGTTCAGCCCCAGCTGCTGCAGCGCGGCGTTGTGGATGGCGGGGCTGCGGCTGCAGCAGCGGCAAGTGGGGCGGATGGCGTCTGTTGAGCTTTGTGCACCAGAATGCAGCAGTCAAGTAACCCACCTGCAGCTGCAAAATGCCCCTACCAAAGCTGCGAGCAGCCTGGTCCTGCCTACGCTCCCAGCTCATTGCAACTTTGGCGGCCTCCCCAGTCCTGCTCCAGCTGCCTTGTCCACCCACCTGTGGCTGACGGGGTTGCCCACAATGCCCATGACTGCCGTGTCCTGCCGCTGCTGCTTCAGCCCATACATGCCGCTGAGCTGCTGCAGCGTGGGCTGGCCAGGCGCTGCATGGCAGGGTCAAGGCGGGCAGGCGGCAGCTAGATGGGTCAGGTGCGGCAAGAAGTATTGTTTTTGGTGGCGACAGGCACAGCAGGCAGGGCACAGCACGAGTGCACCCCCGTATCAAACGCTCAGCCTAACAAAGCCGGCCATTTGCGGGACTTGTACAGCCCACCCAGCCCCAACCGCCCCTGCTGCTCACCAGACGCGCGCTCTGGCGACAGCGCTCCAAACGTGAGGAAGCCGCCATATTTAGGCGCCAGCAGGCGGCTGATCTGGCCGCGCTCGCCCATGGCCAGCGCGATGCACGGCACGGGGCAGGCGCGCAGTATGCTCAGCACGCGCCACGCGTCTGCAGCCGGGTGGGGAGGGCGGCGATGTGCAGGGCCGCATTCACCCGCAGATGCCTTCCACCCTCGCAGGAACATGTGGTGATCACTGCTACTCAAGCTTGCGATTTCGGTCAGCAAGACGGATTGCCCAATCAGGTTTGGCCAGCCACCCACGCACCGGTGATGTCATTGGCCATGGTCGCGAACTTGACTATGTCTGCGCCCGCGCCGTAGCACCGCTGCAGCAGGCGGTACCACACAGAGCAAATAAGCCCTGGCAGCTCAAACTGAACATGTGGCATGCCATGCCATTTCCAGGCGCTGTTCCATGTGTTCGACCAGCCTCGGCCTGCCTCATTGCGCTGCAGGCTGCCGCATGCACCAAGCTTGTTCTCCCAACCCACCCGTGCAACTAATCACAAGCATCCAGGCTTCCTCCGCTTTGTCCCATCCCTCCTGCAGCTGCCCCTCACCTCCACCAGCGCCCGCAGCTCCTCATCGCTGGCTGTCTTTTCATAGTCATGCGACGAAACAATGATCTTGGTGGTGGCAGGCAGCTCAGACTTGGCTGCTCCAGGAGTTGAGGTTGGGAGGGCAAGGCGCTCAGGTGACGATTGCTCATCCGTGGCACTGTTGTGTAATGCCATGTCTGGTTGTTTCGGAGCAGCCACAGGCACTGGCAGGAAGCTTGTGACAGCATCTGCACCACACATGTGTGCCGCCGCCTTCGCGGCAGCAGCAGCAACTGCAGCAGCAGCATTCCACACAGGCTTGCCAAGCGACGTCCTGCGGCATCCCCACCGCCAACACAAGCTGCTGCGCACCCGCAAAGAAGACGGTGGCCACCTTCAGCTCAATGTCGACGTACGCAACACCCAGTTGGGCAGCCAGCCGCAGCGCTGCCAGCCGCGGCGCCTCGGGGCCGTCATACTTGCCGCTGCATGTCAAGGTTGGGATGGCAGCTTGGCTCGGTGTGCAGCCCCATTGCAGCCTCAGGCAGCCCCAAATCCTCTACAAACGCTTCAGCAGCGCACTATGGAAACACATGTGCCTGTATCTTCCCAATGCATCTCAACCCGCAGCACTCACCCCTCCCACACGGGGCGGTAGGTCGCGATGGCGGGCAGCGGGCACTGCTGCACGAGGCGCGGCAGGTCGCGCTCCGCATCAAAGTCCTCCAGGTAGTCCAGCCGCAGCTCCACAATGTCTGCGCCATTGGCCACCGCCTCCTGCGCCTCTGCCAGCATGCCGTCCAAGGAGGTGGCCACCAGGCTGGTGCACAGGTGGGTGCGCGCCGCAGCATCGGCGGCGCCACCGGCGGCGGCGGCGGCGCTGCCCGCATCTGCCTGCGCCTCCATCGCCGCTGCCGGCCGCCTCAGGGGTGCGTTGTGTTGCCGCTGAGCACGCCGCACGGGCGCTGCGCTCGGCTGGCGCCTGCCTATCTGCTGGCCGCTCGCAGCCGCTGGCCGCTCACTGCTTGCGCGTCGCAGCTGCGCCCTGCTGCTCGGCAAGCACGCACATGCGGTCGCCGCGGCCATAGGCAGCTTGCAAGCGGGACGGCGGGTGGGGGGTGAGCTCGCGGGGCTGCACCTGGCGAGGCTAAGGATCGTGACGGGTTTAACGCGATCCGAATTGGCAAATTGTGCCACCGCAGAACTACATGCCATCCATGCGCTGGCGGCCGGCGGCTGCAGCGAGCGGGGCCCAAGGGCACAGCGGAGCGGGGCCGCAGGGCTTTGCGTTGCTGCATGGTTGAGCAGCTTTGTGCAGCTCAGGCCATGACATGCACACGTGTATGGTCAGATCGCGCCATGCATGATGGCGTTCACCATTCCGAGCCCGCCCCTGGCCGCTAGTCTCTGAAGGCGCTGGTGCGGCAAACGAGCGAGCCGCTGCACCATGAGTGCTGCAACTCTGCAAACATCCACCTCACATGCAATGCTGCACAGCCAACAATCATTGGGCCGGACCCCCGCAGGCCCAGCAGACGGGACGCCCTCCTGCCCCCGCGCTGTGCCGTGCGGCGACGCGGCGGCGGCTGGTCTAGGGCTCTCCCGCGGCCATTTGGGCGCGCGGCGCATTTCAACAGAGCGTATTGGCCTGTCAGAGTCACGGCGCTTCTCTGGAAGACCAGCAGAGCGCTACACTCGCGCGCCGCAGAGTGAGCCCCGCCCTCCTGCCGCTGCACGCCGCTGGCGCGCTACCAAAGCGCACAGGCTTGAATGGGCATCTCTTTGCGGCATGCGCTGGCTGCCCTGGCGCAGCCCCGGCCTGCTTGAAGCTGGCGCGCAGCCTTTCGGGCCGCTGCTGGGCCGGTTCGCCCTCTTAACGCGTTCTAGAGCTCGAGTACCGCGCTGATTGCCTGCCGGGCCGCCCCTGCGGGCGCCGGGCGCGTGGGGTGCCGCCGCTGCCGCCGCCGCCCGACCGTTGCAAGTGCCCCGTGCCTCCTGCACCCACTGCAGAGGCCACACACTTGACGGCTGTCGTCCCTGTGATGTGGTAGCTTGCGCACGGCGCACAGCGGATGAGCGCAGCGGTTGGCGCGCAGCAGGAGATGGAGGCTGTGCCGCCGCCCGACCTGGCGCTGGCTGAGCACCAGGTCGGCTCGTTTCTGGCAGACACAGCAGAGCCAGAGGCAGGCCCTGGCGCCCTGCCGCCCGAGCTGCCGGGCCTGCCGCCAGTGGAGGCAGCGACCGAGGCGGCGGGCCAGCCGGGCGCGGAGCCGATGTGGGACCCGGAGGCGTTTGCAGAGGCGGCGGTGCGCGCCGCTCGCGAGCGCACCTCGTACACTGCCGGTAAGAGCCGGGTTGCTTGTGCTGCTGCGCTGCTGCTGCGGGCGGGGCGGGGCAGGCACGGTGTGTGGTCCTGCCACTGCTGGACTGCTGGTTGAGTCGGTGCTGGGCCATTCTGGCACGCCTGCTGCCCTTCCGGCATGTTGCTGGCTGGCACAATGTGTGACCCCCGGCTGCTGCCCTCCCCCTCCCGCTGCGCAGATGTGGACATGCAGCACTTGCTGCCAGGCGCCGCGCCCGTGCTGCCCATAGTCTCAATGTCTGGCCTGGACGCAATTGCGGCGCCCCTGGGCGGCCTGGCTGAGCCTCAGGAAGACCCGCTGTCAGCGGCGGCTGCCTCGCTGTCTTCAGAGGACGGCTCTGGCGGCGACTGCGTGAACACAGCCCTGTTTGATCTGGCGCAGCCGCTGCCGCAGGGGCTGGGCCAGGTGACAGCGCCACTGCACAGCCTGGACATCCTGGGCATGCAGCAGGCGGCGCTGGCGCAGCAGGCGGCGCTGGCCCGCACCAACCAGCGGGCGCAGCAGGCGCTGGTGGCCGCTCCGCTGGCCGCTGCCGGCTATGGGCGGCCGCAGGTGGTGCTGGCCGCCCCTGGCCCCACCCTGGGCAGCTTCACGTGTACCTTTGCGCCCACCACGGCGGCGGCGCCCACAGTGCCCACCCCCGCTGTGCCGCCCACCATGCCCATTGCGGCGCCTGGCGCCCGCCCCATCATGCGGCCGGCCAGCCTGGCTGGCAGCGCTCCTGCCAGCGTAACAATGGTGCCCGTGGAGCCTACGCAGCCGCACCTCGTGCCGCAGCCGCTGCCGGTGGCGGCGCCGGGCAGCGAGACGGCAGCAGAGGCCGCCCTGCCAGGGCCTGCTCAGCCAGTGGTGGAGCAGCAGCAGGAGCAGCAGCAGCAGGAGGAGGAGCCGCCGCCGCCGCCGCCGCCGCCGCCACCGCCGCCGCCACAGCAGCAGCAGCGGCAGGGCGGCCAGAACTACGGCACACGCGGCGTGACGGGGG
>VFQQ010000944.1_pt1 | contig 46946 bp, 79 predicted proteins | sample 3512341 | NCBI WGS metagenome assembly VFQQ01 (sample SAMN10412373, study PRJNA504923) | tailings metagenome | isolation source: Relicate 2 Philex TSF1 revegetated site | place: Philippines: Tuba, Benguet | collected 2017-08-29 | reverse complement strand
CGCGATTTGGAGCCAGAAAAAAGCCCTCTCGGGCCCCATGTCCGCCACTACCGCCACCCAGCCGCCCACCGCCACTACCGCCGCCCACCGCCGGCGGCAGTGGCGGCAGGTTGATCGTCGTCCCCTGATGTGTTGATCGTCGTCCCCTGACGCGCCGCCTCGCCTGCCCGGCCGGATCGACGGCGCGGCCCAGCGCTGATCCGTCGCACCGGCAGGCCGGTCAGCCTGCGGCGACGGGCGCCGCCGCCTGCCCGACTGCCCTCTTGCCCGCGGCTCTTCGCTTCTCCCGACGCACCCGCCTCCCTGCCCCGCCTTGTGCCCGTGCAGGTCGCGCCGCTGTTCGGCTACCTAGGTGCGTGGAGCTTGGTGTGCGTGGGTGCCTGGCATTCTGTGCTGCTTCCGGCCCCCACCCTGCGGTCGCAGGCCCAGGTTTCGCTCACCCGCCCGATTCCCTTGCCCCACTGCTTGCCTTGCAGGCGCGGCCAGCGCGCTGGTCTTCTCTTGTGAGTTGAATTGCAAGTAAAATTGCAGCGGTCTGGCAGCAGCGCTCCGTGCCATGGCAGGGCAGCACCCAGCGATGCTGTGCCTGCGTCGTGCTTCCCACCGGCAGCTTGCCTGCCATGCCTGCACCACCCCGCGCCTGGCCTTATCACTTGCTGCTTGCTGCGCTCCGCCCCGCAGGCTTTGGCGCGGCATATGGCACGGCCAAGAGCGGCGTGGGCATTGCCAGCATGGGTGTGATGCGCCCTGAGCTGGTGATGAAGGTGCGCGCTGCTGCAGGGTTTCAGAGTGATGAGCGCACAGTTGATCAAACCGCACGCTGCAGGGTCTGCAGTGTGAATTCAAGTCCAGCTCTAGCCGCCGAGGCTGGTTGCCTGTGGTGTCACTTGAAAGGCAGCTGCCAGCCAGGCAGCACACGGACGTGATGGCATTGGCTGCCCCGTGTAGCAGCATTCGTTGCCATGCCCGCTGCGGTGCCCATGCTGGGATGCCGATGCGTCAGTGCTGAAGTGTGATCCTGATCAATCCCGTCCGCAGTCCATCGTGCCCGTGGTCATGGCTGGTGTGCTGGGTATCTACGGCCTCATTATCGCCGTGATCATTAGCACCAACAGTGAGCGCGCCGGGGGTGTGCCTGCTGTGCACTGGTTTGGCACGGCCATGCACAGCCGCTTTTCAACCATGCAGTCCATGCCGTGTCCTGTGTAATCTGCCCACCCGCCCCCCTCCTGCCTGCCTGCCGACAACTCACCTGCCCACCATTCATTCGCCTGTCCCCTTGGTGACTGCAGTCAACCAGACCGCCGACAAGGCGTACTACTTCTTCGACGGCTACGCGCACTTCGCGGCCGGCCTGGTGAGCAGATGTTTGTTGTGCTGCATGCCCCGTCTGAAGCGCTGGACAGCAAGCAGGGCGGGCGGCCACCCAGCCACTGCTGGCAAGCGAGCCATGCTCTGTGCGCTGCCTGCGTTGTCATGCTGAGCCGGGCACCGCTACCCCATCTGCTCCGATGCCGTGGCCCTGCACACAACCAGCTCAACTGCTCAGCGCCTGCACACCCTCGGTTCTCCTCTCCCACAGGCGTGCGGCCTTGCGGGCCTGGGTGCCGGCATGGCCATCGGCATTGTGGGTGACGCCGGCGTGCGGGCCAACGCGCAGCAGCCCAAGCTGTTTGTGGGCATGATCCTTATCCTCATTTTCGCCGAGGCGCTGGCGCTGTATGGCCTCATCGGTGAGGCGGCCGCTTGCCATGGAAAAAGCTGCTGCTGTACTGCTGCTGGGCAGCTGCAAGGGCAGGTTGCTGGCTGATGGCTGACCTGGCAGGAATGGCGCACAATTAGCTGTTGGTCCAGTGTGCCAGTGCCTCCTAGGTGCCTGCCCCGTGATAGCAAAGCAGCTGCAGTGTCTCACCCACCCCGTATCACTCCCTTGCGCCACGCAGTGGGCATCATTCTGGCGTCCAAGGCGGGCACCGCAGCACCCATGTCGACTTGAGCGCAGCATACGCTTGCCTGAGACCCTGCATGCCACCCGCCAAGCGTGGCGCCAGCGAGCGCTGCTGCTGGTGGGAGGCTGCAGCAACGGCATGATGCGTCGCCGTAGAGGTGCCAGCATGGCAGCTCGCCCAATGATAGGCAATCAACCAGGTCTGGCAGCGGCGCATGCGGCTCGCTCCAAGCAGCTTGCGCTGCAAGCCTGCCCCAGGTCTTCCTCCACTCCTACTAGCAGCGCCCCAGCCCCGCGCTGCTGCTCTGCCCCCCGCATTGCAAGTTTCGGCGCTTCTAATGTCCCGTGCCGCTTTGTCACACTAGGCCTGCAGTGCAGTCTGTATTTCACTCGCTTTGTTCGCATACGTACCTCTCGACAACCGACACTTTCCCACGCCGCGGTGTGTGCCCGGCCGCTGGGGCGCTCACCGGGTCTGTAACCTGCCCACAAATGATGCACTGATCAGGTTGGCAGTGTGGTATTGAACAGGCACACATGCCACAATCAGGTTGTCGCAACACAACCCATTGAAGTGGAGCAAGGCAGCGGTGGAGCGAGTCCCCGCTGGCGTGCTGAGCAGCCCATGCACCGCCCCCTCCAAAATTCCGCTTGCCCACCTGCTCCAGAGCATCTCAATTTGAACGTGCTGCCTGGGGCCGCTCGCGGCAAGCGAGCGCTGGCTGAAGGTGTCAGCGCCCAGGGCGCACCTTCCGCTTCTCTGCGCTGCAGCACACCGCCTGCCTTATCGGCTTGCTCTGGTGGGTGCAGGCCAGTCGCCGGCGCGCTCCCCCGAGCGTCAAGAACCTGGCCTCGCAGCTGCTGAGCCGGCAGCCTCTCCTAGGGCCCCAGATCAACTGTGAGCAGCTCTCAGAGCGCCTGCCTGCAGCGCCGCCTGCCCCTGCTCACCTTCACGTCGCTGCCGCTGCCGCGAACCGACCGCCGCTGCGAACTGACTGCGAGTTGTTGCCATCCTGCCCGCTCCTTGCAGGCGCGGCGAGGTGATTCAGCATGGTGGAGTGCGCGCTGGGGCGCTGCAGCGGATGTAGTCGCAGGACAACGGAGTGGGTGCGCGAGATCGCGCGGCGCATCAAGCTCGAGTTTGTGGTCGAGGTGAGCGAGTGTTCAGGTTGGGGTGGGCTGCGGCTGCTTTGCAGCACAGGGCCTGGACAGTGTGGTTCACTACTCACTGAGGATGCCGTATTGCCCGAGCGCCACTGCGGCTGCGTGCACCCTGCCGGCCCCGCGCCGCTGCGCCATCCCTTTCCGCCCGCCCCCGTTCCCACCACCCGCAGCTGCCGCTGCTCAAGGCGCGGTGGAAGCAGGTGCTGTTTGGCGCGCTCTTCCAGTACGTGCACGGCATCTTCACGCAGCTGGCGCACCGCATGCACCAGCCACAGGCGGAGCCGCTGGGAGACATCGGCTTCAAGTACCTGCCGGTGCGCCCCAGTGCTGCTGCTCTTGCTGCTGCTCCTGCTGCTGCTGCTATGCACTGGAGGGTGCTGCTTCTGCTGCTGCTATGCACTGCGGGTTGCTGCGGCTGCAGCGCGCCACTGCTGCTGCTTCTGGGTTCTGCTTTGGAGCTGCCTGATCTGGGCCAATGCGCTTGTGTTGTTGCTGCTGCGTTGCTGCCGCCTGCCTGCAGCACCGGCACGGCAGCCAGCACCCATTGGCCGGCCCACCCCACAGTTTGCTGTGGTTTGCACCGTCACTGCCCGCTATGCAGGAGCTGGGCCTGCGCAACGCGTGGGTCAGCGAGACCATCTTCTGGTGCATGTTCATCCCCTTCATCCTCTGGTCCTTCTCGCCCTTTGTCACCGCCCGCAAGCGCTTCTACACAGCCGTGCTCTACGCCCGCCTGCTCATGGTGCTCGTCAGTGAGTCGACCTGCTGATTTGGCAAGGCGGAGAAACAGGCTGGCTGCAGACAGCCCCTTTATTTTGTTGCTATATTGCATGTGCTGCCAGGCCGTGGCACAGGCTGCTGGTTCGGTCTGCTGAACGTTGGCATATTCATGCTGCCGGCCTCGATGGTCCAAGTTGTCTCGCCCCGCACCCTCCATCCCGCCATGACACACCCGTCTGGCCCTTGCCCTCGCCCCCTCACTCCCGCCCCGCAGCCTGCCAGATCCTGCGCATCATCTCCTTCACCGTCACCCAGCTGCCTCCCTTTCACATGCCCCTTTGCCTCACCACCCCTCTTCCCTGCAGCCTGCCAGATCCTGCGCATCATCTCCTTCACCGTCACCCAGCTGCCGGCGCCCAACTACCACTGCCGCCTGGGCAAGGACACGGCGGTGCGGGAGATGCCGGAGCACTGGTGGGGGCACGTGGTGGTGGACGTGGGCCGACAGGTGCGCACACTACATGGCAGGGGCAGAGCTTGCTGGGAACAAGCTTGCTTGCTGCGAACAAGCTTGCTTGCTGCATTTGGCTAGGGGTGTGGGAGCCACAGGCCTGCAAGCTCCTTGTCAATTGCCAGCCAGGCGTGCCATTGTACATGCCCTACAAAAAGGCCTGCCTTGTGGTGTGGCGGACTGTAGCTGAACAGGCAAGGGGGCGATGGGCACATGCCTGCAGTTGACCACACCGCGCTGCTTCCTGCTGCCTGCCCTTCTGCCTGCACTCGACCACGCTGCCTGCTGCCTGCTGTCCGCCGATCGCTCTGCAGGCCACCCACGGCTGCGGCGACCTCATCTTCTCCTCCCACACCACGTTTGTGCTGACGGGCGTGCTGACCTTCACAGAGTATGGCGAGACGCTGGTCATCAAGGTGCGATCGGCAGTTTCAGTCAGCAGTGGAGCAATGCAGTGCCTCGCCAGCTGGTATGCAAACAACATGGAGCAGCTTGGCCAGTAGTGGGGCAGCTTGGCCAATCGTGCAACTTGGCCGGTAGTGGGGAGGCTGGAGGCTACGGCCACAGCACCAAAGGGCATTCCGCTGTGCGTCCGCCAAGCTGCGCAGCTGTTGAGTCAACAGGACAGCGGCTTGCCCCGGCCTGCTTGCCTCCCGATTCCTGCTGTGACTCCCGCGCTGCTGCACTGGCCCTGCGTCGCCTGCAGGTCATCACCTGGATTGCAGTGACCATCATGGGCCTCTGCATCATTGCCAGCCGCAAGGCAAGCATGTTGTGTCTATTAATTTCACGAACACCAAATTCTGAAGCCCAATCCGTTTCAACATCTGAAAATTTACAAGTTGCTGTCATGTGTGGCCGGGATGTGTTCAGCACAGCTGCTCTGTGTCTGCTGCTGTGCAGAGTTGCCTGTGCTCGACCGGGCGGACCACCTGCCTGCATTTGACTGTCGTCCGCCTGCCTCGCCCACCCCGCCCGCCTGCCCGCAGCACTACTCAGTGGATGTGGTGGTTGCGTTCTACACGGTGCCGCTCGTTTTCTACACAATGCACCGCCGCTGGACCACCAAGCGGCCGGTGCAGGAGGCCTGGTGAGCCGGCTGCCCTGCGCCTCCCAGCTGCCCCCCCCCCAGCTGCGCCATGCTGCCTGCAAGCCAGCTGCGAGGTTGCTGTGTGCCTTGCATGCGCCGGCTGCGCCATGCACAGCGCCCATGCCTTGGCACGCCACCGCCCTGGCTGCCTGCCGCATGCTGCGTGTGCCCTGCCTGCTCACCTGCTCAATACCCACTGCATTCGTCATTGTATTTCGTTGTTGCAGGCCGCACCGCCCGCTGGTTGGTGAGGAGGAGCTGGAGCTGCAGGCGGTGGATGTGGAGAGCCCTGAGGACGCCTCCAAGCTCGACGTGAGCAGCGGTTGTACCTTATTTGAGGCTGTGCATAACACGGCTGGTGGCTGGGTGGCAGGCAGCAGCATGGGCGACATGGCAGGAGGGCAAGTTGCATGCTCCAAGGAAGTCGCCAAATGCGTTGCTTTGATGTCCGGCACATCGCTGGGCCAGGTTGCTGCCTATCCAGTGCAATACATAAACCTTATGGCTCCTGCCTGCCTCCCCACCCATTCCATTCTTCAGCAGATGGCCAAGCAGCCGCTGCTGCCGCCGCTGCTGCCGGTGGTGCAGCAGGGGCGTGCGTCGGCGGGGCACAGCCGCAGCAGCAGCCGCAGCCAAGTGGAGCTGCAGAAGCTTGGCGCGGCAGCGGCGGGGCACAGCCGCAGCGGCAGCCGCAGCCAGGCAGAGATGCAGAAGGCACAGTCCGCTGCCAACCTGGCATCCGCAGCAAGTGCAGCGCTGGACAGCGAGCAGCAGTACGCGGTCAATGCGGCCACGGGCATTCGGCAGCCGCGGCCGCGCAGCATCGCGGTGCTGTCGGCGCAGGCGCCACCTGAGCTGGCTGCGTATGACAGGTGCGGGCTGGCTGGCTGCCTGGCTGGGTGCGTGATTTAAGTATGTCTGCCGGCTGGCCCAGGGGGTTTGAGCGGTACCCAGTTGGAAGTGCTGCGGGCGCTGGTGCGGCGTGAGCGTTTCAGCTGGCCTCATCCTGCGTTTGCTCAGCGGGCTGTTTGTGTGCCTGCAGCTGTGGACAGCACGCAGCGTGTGGCGTTGCCTCTGCACATGCTTTCAATCCCTGCTGAGTTTAGGCTTGCTTGCAACTAACTGCCCTTGCCTGCCTGCACAGGGATGACAGCCCCACCCCGCGTGAGGGTCGGCCGCCGGGCGTGCCACCAGTGCAGAAGGAGCGGGTCACGTGATTCATGCAGCAGGCCTGCTTTTGAAAGTACACGGTTTTGATGCAGCGAATTTTGTTATCCTGTCGACGTATTATTTGTGCTGCACCCTTGCGGAAGCCCACCTTTAACCTGTACCGTTCAAGTGGCATCCTGCTGGATGGGCTGCAAGGCTGCTCCACTGCACCAGCATGCTGCCGCACACTGCCAGGCGAGTCAGCAGGCTGGCGGCACGGCAGCAAGCGAGCTCTGTGCGCAATGCAGCAGCAGCGTAGGGCTTTGGCGAGCTTCAGCCGGCAGCGGGGCGGCGGGCGTTGGCGGCCTTGGGCTGAACATGCGCATGTGCTATCTTACGTTTCAGCATGAAGAGGCAAGCTGCTGCAGGGGGCATGGAGGCGTGCAGACCCCTGCAAGAGCCAGCGGCAAGGTGACACCGCGCAGGGCGTTGGCAGGCATCGGCATTGCGGTTCAAACACTTGCAACACAATGCCGGAGTTGATATCAGCCCCTGCAGAGCCCAAGAGCAGCAGCCGCAGCGGAGTCCTTGTCGGTGGAGGGGCAAAGGCGCCCCGGCTGGCTCCCTCAGCTGTTTGTCGACGTCCAGAAATCACGACACACTGAGGAAAGGGCCTGCAGCAAGCGATTCTGTCGCTTGCAGCCCGCCTGCTGTGCCTGCTGCCACCCTGAAATCACCAGCCAGCCCAGTTCTTATCAGCGATTGGGCGCCCTGCCGGGTGCTGGAGAGGTTCGGCAGCACCCTGCGGCTCCCTCACAGCCACCTAGAGCCTCTGGGGCCCGCCCATGGGCTGCAGGGAGCAGCTGACGAGCACGACCGCCCGGCTGTACTCCAGGGCGCGCTGCGAGCCCCGGCGCTCATGGGGGAGCCCTCTGACGAGTTCCAGGTAACATGATCGCGGCCAGGGGCCGACAGGGGCCCGGTACGCGCCGGGCCACTCTGCCTCACCTTGGCCAGTGCCTGCTGGAGTGCGGCCCGCTTGGCTTGCCTGACGCCCCTCCCAGCGCATGCACGCGCCGTACGGTGTCGTAGACGGCCCGAGAACGCCTTGCAAGCCCCCCTGCTGCAGCGCCTGAGCCTGTCCGATGCCCCTTCCGCTGCCGAGGAGGCCCCTGCTGGGCCAGACCCCGAGCGCTGCACGGGGCACGTGAAGTGGTTCAATAGCACCAAAGGCAAGGGGGCGGTTCGGAGCGGGAGAGGAAGGGTGGCGCCGCCGCCCGCGCCGCCGCCGCGCCGGCGCCGAGCGCTGACCGCTGCCGACCCGCATGCCGCAGGCTATGGCTTCATCACCTCGGAGGAGTGCGAGGACGAGGTGTTTGTCCACCAGGTGGGCCTGGAGCGACAGCTGTGGTGTGCGGGCAGCAGCTGGTGCGCATGCATGGCAGCCGCGGCGCAAGCTGCGCCAGGTCGGGGCGGGGAAGCAGCTGTCGCCGACCCTACCTCGTTGCCAACGGCGCCCCTGCAGAGCAACATAGAGACGACTGGCTACCGCAGCCTGAAGGAGGGCGAGGAAGTCGAGTTTGACCTGGTTGTGGCGGAGGATGGCAAGAAGAAGGCCTTTCGTGTGACTGGGCCGGGGGGCGCGCCGCCGCAGGTGGGCATGGCTGGGCGCCGGCAGCTGCAGCTACAGGCAGGGCCGCAGCGCTGCTTGCTGCATCAAAAGTGCTGCGTCAAGCTGCTGCACACATGCAGAGGGAATCGTGCCAGCGTTGCTCATGATTGGAATTGCTGGTGCTTGCACTGCGGCAGGAGATGATTGGCTGGCGCCCATTTTGTGGCGCATTTTTATCTGCATGCCTGTGCTTGTCTGCAAAGGACTCACTGGCTGCCGTCTTCTGCCGCTGCCTGCGCCTGCAGGGGAGCCTACAGCCGCCGCCGATGCCCCGCGCGGGGTACGGCGAGGGGCGGGGCGCGGGGCGCGGCGGCTTCCCAGACCCAGCATATGCAGCAGCAGCAGCGGCCGGCCCGTTTGGCCCGTTCGGGGCCAGCGGCCGCGGCGCGGGGCGCAGCGGCGGCTACTGGGGCCCAGAGGCTTACATGGGATACTATCCCATGCCAGGACCGGCGGGCGCCTACTACCCGCCAGCAGCAGCAGCAGCAGCGCCCATGTACCCGCGAGGCCGGGGCGGCTTCTTCCCAGGCGGCAAAAACTGGGCGGGGGCGCGCCCGCCGCCGCCCGGGCAGCCGGGCTTTAGCAGCGGCCTGCAGGTGCGCTTGGGGAGTGGCGTGGCGCTGCAAACGTGCCAAGGCGGCCGGCTGTGCGGCGTACCGGAGCGTTTGCAGCGGCTGCCCAGTTGCTGCGCCTGGTGCATTCCGGGCTGCTGCTGCACCTGCGCAGTTGCTGCAAGCATGCGAGCGCGGCAGCCGTGAGCGCTGCGCTATGCCTGCAGCAGCGGTTGCGCTGGTATGCTTAGCTACGCCACGGCCGCCGCTGATCCTTGCGCGACTGTTGACATGTTCCTTGCCCTGCCAGGTGGTGGTGCACAACCTCCCCTGGGACTGCACGTGGCAGCAGCTCAAGGACGCGTTCATCGCGTGCGGCGACATCGAGCGGGCAGACGTGGTGTTCGACTCGCGGGGCCGCTCACGGTGCGCTTTGGGCTGCCTGCTGCTTCGTTCACTGCTGCCGCCGCCACTGCCGCTGGGTGCCTCATGATGGGTGGCTCGATAATGCATGCTTGCCGTGTTGCCTGGGCTGCACAGCTGCAGCATGGTGGCTGCTCCTGCTTGCGCTGCTGGGTGCATGTGCTGCAGCCTGTGGGAGTGCTGCAGCTGTTTGTGGCCCCGCCCCGCCTGCTCCGCCCATGAAGCGCATGCAGCCCTGCCTCGCCTTCCCCTGCCCCTGCCTCACTGCCCTCTGCTCCCTGTCCCACCCCAACCTGGGTGCAGCGGCTTTGGCATCGTGCGGTTCCCCACCAAGGAAGCCGCTGAGCTGGCGGTTAACACGATGAACAACACCACCATCGGCGGCCGCGTGGTGTCTGTGCGCATCGACCGCTTCGCGTAGCCGGCGGTGCCCGCCTCAGGAGCCTGCGCCCTTGGCGGCAGCTGCCGCCGCCGCGCCGCTGCGCGGCGGGCCGGCGGGCGGCCCCCGCCCGCCTCAGGACGCCTGCCGCAGCGGCGGCGCCGGCGGCCTGCCCTGGGCCGCAGCCCTGTTGCCGCTCCCCGTTTTCCTCCCCTCGTGTGTTGTGCTGCCCTGCTTCCGTGCTGTCTGTTGTGTCTCGTGTCGCTGTGCCCCCGCTGCGCCGCAGCTGTCCCAACCCTCCCCTGCGGGGGCACGCCTGTGTTGCACCGCTTGTTGCGCACCCGCAGCTGAGCCTGCCGGGCTGACTGCCCAACAGGGCTGGCTGCGGGAGCTGCAGCAGGCAGGGCTTGGCGCCCAAGCTTCTGCTGGCGCCGCCCACCCTGCCGTGCAGCGAGCGCATTTGCTGCCCTTTTCCTGCATTCGTCTCCTTGCACTTTCCTGAGAAGAACAACCAACTACCCCTGTACGCATCGCACGTCCAGCGTTTTTGCAACACCCCCTCCCCTTCCTTGGGCGGCCCGTCGGCGCCACCCTGCGAGCGGGCCGCCGCTTCGGGCCGCCCACCCCTGCACACCCTTCTCCCTGCTCGCTCGCTTGCTCCCAGCCACCTCGCCGTGTTGTCAGGTGGCTGCCCTGTAGCACACTGCTTCGTCCCTGTCCAGCACTGCGCCTGTGCACCTTGTCAGAAGCGCCCGCGGGCATTCTCGCGGTGTGGCCGCCGGCTTGTGTAATGCAGCACTGCCAGCGCCAAAGGCAGCTGGGAGGCAGGCAGGCAGGCTGTGCCGAGGATGGCATGCAGAGCTCAGGAATGCCGAAGGGCTGCCCTGCAACGCTTCAGGTTGGTGACCTTGGCGCACACAACTGGAGCACAGTGCGCTTTACAGAGGAGCGTCAGAAACAGGCAGAAGGGAGACGTGCAAATGCTACAGTAGGTGCATGTGCAGGTGCAAGGCAAGTGCTACAGTGTGGCAGGCAGCTGGGTTGCAAGCGGGTTTGGGGAGGGGTAAAGATGCCATCAGGGTTGAGAGGGTTGACACACAAGGCAGAACAGGGCATGCGGTAGGTCGGGGGTGGGGGGCATCTTGAGCCGCTGTGCGGCATGCTGCACCTCACGGTGCAAGGCAGGTGCATCAACAGCGGGTCCAGGGGTGCGGGTCGGCTGTGCAGGCATTCATCTCAAAGGCGGGTGGGTGGGGGTGGCTGTGCAGGCATGTGTTGGTACACAGTGCAATCGACACGAGCGCAGCGCACAAACCAGGCGCACCAACGGCACAGCGCTCAGTGCGCCGACACAGCGGGGCTGCTCAGGGAGCTGAAGGAGGGCTGCTGCGGCATCAGCGGCAGAGGGCGGCTCAGCACGGCGGCTGAGCCAGCCAGCAACGTCTGCGCAGCCAGCAGCTGCTGCTGGACGAACAGTCGGAACAGGGTCGGGTTGTGCTGTTGCAGCTGCTCAAGTGCCTGCGTGGCCGCAGCCGCGCTGCCGCGCTCGGCCTGCTGCTGCTCCTGCTGCTGCGATGGCCCCTGCTGCTGCTGCACCTGCTGCTGCTGCTGCTGCTGCTGCGAGCTCACCACATCGCCATGGGCACCGACAGCAGGTGCAGCGGCACCATCGGCTGCGGCGGCTCCTGCCACAGCTGCAGACCGGCCAGCGGCGCTGGCTGCCGGCTGGGGCGCAGCGCCATGGCCGCCAGTGCTGCCTCCTGCTGCCGCTGCTCCCACAGCAGCGCTCCGGCCTCGCCCGGCAGCAGCAGCGCGGGGTCCGGCAGCGCCTGCCAGGCCAGAGGCGGCGACACCAGCAGCGGCGGCACAACAGCCGCCACAGGCGCGCTCGCGGCCGGCACAACAAACCCGCTCGTGCGCGGCCGCCCCGCAGGCGGCGGCGGGCAGGGGCAGGCCGCCCTCCAGGCCGCCCTCCAGGCTCAGCAGCTCCAGATCAGCTCCTGGGTCGCCCAAGGGCCCACCATCTGGCGGCGGCAGCGACAGCAAGCTGTCCAGACCATCCAGCTCCAGCTCCAGGTCGCCGCCGCTGCCGCTGTCGCCCAGCAGCCAGCCAGCTGCATCGTCGCCCAGACCGCCAGACAGGGCTGCCGAGCCAACAGAGGCGGTTGGGGAGGCCTCCAGGCTGGCCTGCCAGCTGGCGGCCGGAGCGGCGGCGCGCACAGCCGGCGGCGGCAGCACGGCGGGCAGCGGCGCCGCCGCCTGCGCCGCCTGCACCGGCTGCTGCTCCTGCTGCACCAGCTGCTGCTGCTGCGCCACGGGCTGCGCCACTGCCGCCAGCGCGGGAGCTGCACTGCCGCTGGCCGCTGGCGCGGCAGGAGCCGCCGCCGCCGCTGCTGCCGCCTCTGCTGCGGGCGCTGCGGCGGGTGCGCCCTTGCGGCGCCGCTGGTTGTGCACCTCCAGCTGCTTCCTGCAGCTCTTCTTCAGGCCGTCAAAATCGCCCAGCGGGTGCGCCACGCTGCAGGCAGGTGGGTGGCCAGGACGGGGGTTGCTCAGTTGCTCAGTCATTAGCCAGTCGCATGGGGGCATGCGGGTGCAGCGTCAGCAGTCAGGTCTTCCTCAACAAGCAGCAGAGGAAGCAGCGCAGCTGGAGCAGCAGCATTCTGGCTTCCATGCATGCCCCTCCAGCCACCCAAACCAGCCCAACCGCAGGCATGCAGCCCAGCGCAAGGCTAGGCTGCCTCACCCGCAGCGCTGGCAGAAGCGGACCAGGGAGCCCAGGCGCCAAAACTCGTCTGCCACCTTGTGGGGAACGCTGCATGGGGGGTGGAAGAAGTGGGGAGATGTAAGCGGAGCAAGAGGCGGCTGGGTTTGCATGCTGCGCAGAGGGAGTGTGGCATGCAGCAGCCCAGGCCTTTCGCTGCAGCTGGCAGCATGCGGACGCCAAGTCAAGCATTTTGATCCATCAGCTGCTGGCAGCGCAAAACAGCATCTTGCCATAAAACCTGCTTCACCAACAGCGGGCACCTGCAAAGGCCTGCAAGCAGCGGCTCACCAGATGTGGTTGCGCTGCAACATCAACCTGCTGCACCCACAGCTGGCACCTGTGCTGTAAAGTGCAGCTCACCAGATATGGTTGCGCTGGTGGTAGCGCGGCAGGCCGGAGAGGTCGGCTGCGCAGCCGTCCGCCTGGCACTCGCCCTTCTTGAACAAGCGGGGCCTGGGAGATGGGAATCGGGTGAATGGTGGGTGAATGGTTTGAGGTTGGATGAAGGTTGGGTGGGTTGACGTCATCAGAAGCTGCCGGTGGGTGTCGCAGTACGGTTGCTTGTACTCGCTGGCGCTTGGCGGCGGTTTGACTGGGCTGGGGAGCTGATGCAGCAGCTGGCGGCTGCCGTGCCTGCCCCACCAGCCCGGCGTGGCCTCACCTGGGTCCCCTGGAGCCCTTGCCACTGGTGGGAGGGCGGGAGTCGTGAGAGTGCGCAAACGACGCGGAGGGGCAGGTGGCGGACGCCGACGGAACGCCCGCGGACGCGGCGCTGAGGCTGGGCGCGGAAGCAGCCGCCTGCCAGGGAAGTCAGGGGTGCACACGAATGCAAATTGGGGGTTTGGCGCGGCACTCGTTTTGCAAGCACACACACTCGAGGGCGGGCCGAAGGTGGCCTTGCAGCCTCACGCGGCTTTGTCCAAGCCTTTCCACGCTCTTTGCGAGGCTAGAACGCCCCGCGGCGGCGGCCCAAACGCGCCCTGCGTGCTCACCCCTCGAAGGTCCAGCGCCTCGAGCGCTCGTGCGGCTGCTGTTGCGGTCATTGTGCTTCCTGTGGTGTGCCGACGGTGTAGCAGAAAGGGCAAGGCTGTTACCGCGCACTACGCGCGCCAGCATAATGCCCTCGCGCTGCCGCTGTGCGGCGTGGCTCATGTGCCGCGCGCGGCGCCCTTTGGTCCCTCTCCGACCTTTTGGCTGGACAGAATTGCACTGTTTCACAACACATATTGATGCGTGAGATGGCTGGCAGGCCCGCTCGGCTGGCTGGAGACTGGGAAGTCAGCAAGGAGGGACGCATGTTGCCAGACCCCCTTGCGACCACCAGTTCCACTTACAATCAAAGAATAAAAAACAGCACCTCTCAGTGAATACAAGCAGTATATCAAAGCTGTCTGCTTATGAGGCGGGCAGCCCACCTGCCTCCGCTGCCGGGCCGCCCAGGCTGGCTGCCGGTTCCGCCGGCTCCTTCAAGCCATCGCCCGCCGCTGCTTCGGCCGCCGCTGCTTCGGCCGCCGCTGCTTTCGCCGGCGGCTGGGCGCCACAGGTGGCCCCCAGCGCCAGGCCCAGCACGCCTCCCATCAGCTCCATCAGTCGCTCGTGCAGGGCCCAGCGCATCGGGTCTTCCAGCAGGCAGCGCACGTGCTCCTGTGCGGCCGCATTGCCCGCGTAAAACGCCTGCACCAGCGTGATGCACTGCAGGCGCGCCAGGTAGCCTGCATGGGTAGATGGCGTTAGACAGAAGGGCAATGAGGCAGGTGCTTGGGCAGGGGCTGGGCAGGGCAAGCTAGACGGCAACCTGCTGCCCGCAGCCAGCTGCAAATGGCCGCACGCAGCCAGCATGCACAGTGCGCACAGCACAGCATGGCAGCATGACAGCATGTGCCGCTTGCCTGCATTGGCCAGCAGGGCCAGCAGCGCCAGGCCCAGCACAGAGTCTGCCTCCGAGGCGCCCGGCGGCAGCGGGCTCAGCATGACGGACAGCAGCAGCTGCTGCACATGCTCCTCCTGCGGATGGGCAGGACAACAGAGGGAGCGCAGGTGGGCGAGGCAGGCAGAGTGTGGGTCAGCCACAGTGTGTTTCGTTCCAGCAGCCACTGTTGGGCGCCCACATCAGTTCTGTTCGGCGGCAGAATTACAGGCAGTGCGCCAGGCGCACGCACCAGCGACAGCACCAGGTCAGCAGCTGCGTCCACCGCAAGCTCCTGCCGCGCCAGGCTGCCCAGGGAGGCGAGGCACTGCCGCAGCTCGCCCACACACGCCTGCACCGCGGCGGCGTGCGGGGCCAGCAGCGGCACGCCTCGCTGCTCCAGGCTGTCCATGCTGATGCTGCAGAGGGCAGTGGGAAATTGGGTGGTGGGTGTGAGGAGAGGTGCTATGTGCTGGAGGGAGCGCTGTGAGTGCTGTGTGTCCGAGGCTGATGGATGGGGGAATACTGCACGCCAGCGTCTGCGCCGGCTGGACTTCCAGGGCCTCGCCTTTGCTCGCAGTCCTTACCCAGCGTAAACCCTAACTGCATCGAGCAAAAAATGCCCCTTCCCACCTGACACTGGCCAGCACGTTCATGATGTGGCGCGACAGCCGCTGCGCGCGAACCGCCGCACTCTGCCGGAAGGCTGGGTGCGGCACCAGGCACTCGAGCGGAGACATGAGGCAGTTGACCAGGGGCCAGGAGAGTGCCTGTTCTGTGGCCAGCGCCAGCTGCAGCGTCTACAGACGGAGCAATGATGGGGCGGGAGGAAGGTGCTGTGTGTTGGTGGGGATGCAAAGTGCAGGAGCCACAGGAATCTGCGTGGCGTGCATGCCGACTTACAGACACCTCCGCCCGCAGCGTCGCGCCCTTTGCACGGGTTCCCTAACCTTGCACGGGTCCTTGAGTTGTGGCTCACCTGCATCGCTGCCATGGCGTCCGTGATTTGCATGGCCAGCGGAATGAGCTGCGCATCTGCGGGCATGGGGCACAGGTGTGAAGAAGGAGGGTGGGCAGGCGGGGCATGGAGCGGAGGTGGGGTGAGGGATAGCTCTGTGAGCCGGTGACATTTGGAACTCAAGACAGCCAGGCATAGCAGGCTGCCGCACTGCTCATATTGCTGGATGGCAGCCACATGGCTGGCCAGGGACCACCCATGCACACCATGCGCTGCCCAGCCCCGCCTCACAGTCGGGTCCGATGACAAGGAAGGAGCGGGCTGCCTCAGGCTCTGAGGGGCGCAGGGGGTGCGCCAATGGCTCCAACACGTCGAACACCACTTGCACTGGAGCAGCGCTAAGTGACAGGCGCTGCAGCCGCGCCAGCCGCAGCTGGTTGCGACTGACCATCCCTCCACCGCCGCCGGCACCGCCATCAGCTGGGCTGTTTGTGCCACTGCTGGCGCTGCCGCCAGCGGCCAGCTTGCTGTCACTGCAGTTGCTGCCGAGATTGGGCAGCTCAATTGTGACGTGAGATGAAGGTTGCTGCTGCTGCTGCTGCTGCTGCTGCTGCTGCTGCTGCTGCTGCTGCTGCTGCTGTCCAAATTCATTTCCATTCTGCTCGCCGCCCCTCTGGCTGCCCGCCCCTGCCTTCTCCATTTTGCCAGGTCGGCTGCTGTCGCTGCTCCGACGCTGCGCAGGCGGCAGCACGCCGCGGAATGCCACGTCGGCGCAGAGCGCCAGCACATCCAGGGCGGAAGCCATGCCATCAGCAAACACCTGCTTTGGAGAGCGCAAGTGGCTGGTGAGCGGCAAGCAGCAGAGAGCGTGTTTCTCGCAGCAAATGAGTCGTCGGCCGTGGCACCGCCACCACTGCTGCCGCCTCCATCGCCTTGGCAGCCACTGCGGCCACAGCAAGCAAGCAAACCCCACGCACCTGCTTAGCAGAGACGGGGAAGACAAGCACCACTGCGAGCGCCTCCACAAGCACGCCCAGCACCGTGCACACGATGCGCCAGACAGCGATCATGGGCATGGGCGCATCCGTGGTCAGGCCTGCAAACAGGAGGGCGGTAGGCAAACCACGGTCCAAGTGCCAGCTGAGCAAGGGACCACTCGTCCCAGCCCTTCCATGCAGCTGGTCCCCCATGCCCAGCGATCTCTGACCCCCACCAAGCAAGGCAGCAAAGCGGGCCGCACCGGGAAGGCCGCAGATGACGGCCATGACATTCATGATGATCCACTGCGGTGGGAGGTTGCAGGGAAGAAAGGCATCAGACAGGGGCGGCCGATGGACTCCAAGCGGTCTAAGATTTGCACGAGGCCCTGGCCTCTGCCCAGCAGCAAACATGTCCTGTTCAACAAGCCGCCAGGCGCGATGCCGGCAAGGCAAGGCAGGCAGGAGGGGCACAGCAATGCTGGTACTTCATCCATGCCCTGCAGCGCCCCTCACATTATAGGCAGTGCTGCGGAAGCGGACGGCCAGGAATGCACCCAGGCCGTTGCTGAGAGTGAGCCAGGCCGCCACAACAATGAACTTTTGGGGCGAGTTGCTGCGAACAGTGGCCGGAAAGATTGCTCGATCTTTGCGGGTCAGCAACCAATCGTGGGCAGGCTGGCAAGCTGGCAACCATGCAGCCACGGCAACGGAAACGGCGCAGACGGGTCATCATGCTGGCTGGTGATGCAAACAACAGCCTGCCCAGCCCTCACTCATAGGTGCCGCCTGTGACGGCCAGCGCCAGGCCCTTGGCAATGAGGCCCGATCCAGCGCCCAGGATCGTGCCGCCTGCAGTCGCAGTCGGAAGCGGTTGGATCACGGGTGCCTGTGGCCTGAACCGCTGCATTGGATCAGCACAGCAACCAAGACATCCAGCTGCAAGTTGTATTTGGGCAAGCCGCTTGGGGCAGCCCAGACACAGCAGCCCGGACACAGCGCATCCAGCTGCAAGCTTGCCTCCCCGCCGGCAGCCGGCTGCTGCGCACCTAGGCGCAGGATGGACTTGAACACCGAGGCGCCTGTGGTGGGCTCCGACACTAGCACGATGATGAAGACTGCAGGTTGGGCAGGTGAGATAGAGGGAAGTGTCTGTCTGCGAAGGCATGGCCTCACGTGGGAGCTCCAGACAATGTGTTGCACAGGCATGCATCACAGCGTGGCGCCAAGCCAAATGCCCGCCACCCACCCCGGGCCTGCCAACTCCCCCTGACCTGCCCACTGCAGGCGGAAGTCGAATGCGGATGAGACCTCCGGGATGACGAGCATGAGCAGCAGCACCTCGTACCCCACCAGCATCTGAGGAATTATTGAATTGTGGGGGCAGGGAGTGGCAGCGGGGGATGTGTTCAGCAGCAGCAGGCTCGCATGCATGCACAGCAGAGCACACCATGCACAGCGCAGCACAGCACGTGCAAAAAGGTACAGCATGCTTTGGCATGCAAAGCAAGGCACAGCATGCGCAACCTCAGCACTGCCTCACCTGCGTTGCCAGCGCCAAGTGGTGCGACGTGACCCCCGTCCGCCGGTTCAGGGCTTCTAGGAAAGCCAGCCAGCGGGCCTTCAGCCGCCCGGGCACTGAAGCCCGCAGCTTGCTGGCTGCTGCCCTGCGCAGGCCGCTATGCATGCGTCGAGACAGGGAGGCAGCTCGCGGCTGCCTGGACGGCGGCTGCTTGGATGGCGACTGCGTTGCTTCAGCCAGTTCCGGCAGCTTAGAGCGCAGGAGCTCAACTGCGTCCTTCTCGCAGCCCCCAGAATCTGGGGTTTCCAACGCCGCAGGCGCCGACAGTTCCCAGGTCCGTTGGTGGCAGGAGAAGTGCGCTGCCACGGCGGCCGAGCAGTCGGGCTGCGCGCGGGCCAGCGCCTGGGGCAGCAGCAGAAAGATGCGGCGCAGGCGGGTGGCGGCAGAGAACAGGGTGGACAGGATCTGCGGTTGGGGGGAAGGAGCAAGAGGTGAGAGATTGAGCGGGTCGTAAGGGCCAGGCTACTGGCACGCTGCCTTCGCTTCGTCAGCACGCATGGTGCACCCCACAATCCACCCATTATCTGTTGCCTTTGCCTCACCATGTTGAGTGCAACCAGCTCCTGGGAGCCCCTGCCGCTGCGCTGGCTGGGGCCGGCGGCGCGGCTCAGCGCTGCAAAGGCTCGCTCTAGTGCTGCCAGCTGCTCAAGAGCTGATTCCACAGGTGTGTTGAGCATGAGGACGTCTGGAGGGGCGAGTGGGGAGCTGAAGGCTGGTTCAGGGAGGCTGGCAAGTGGCACAGCCACCGCCCGTCGTGCAATGCTGTGGCATGGCCACGAGCAGCAGCAAGTCGGCCCAGTGAGGCTACAGCCCAAGCACAACAACCAGAACCCACCTGCCAGCGAGTTGCAGCAAGCATCAAAGGCGGTTGCCACCTTGCGCAGCGGCGCCTGCAGGTGGTGCAGCCACGCCGCCTTCAAGTTGCCGCTTTGCACTGCAGGAAAGGCATGGAGCGGGTAATGAGGTGAGTGAGTAATGGTGCGTGCATGTAGCCAAGAAACCGCATGTTGGTGCACAGCAACACGGCTTTGGCAGTTGCGGCTAGTTGCTGGTGGACCGGCGGACAGTCAGCCCAGTGCATTTTGCGTGGCACACCCACCTGGGTACACAGCCATCATGGTGGTCGACAGGGTCGCTCTGCGAGAATTTGCGGAACGTAGCACGGTTGGGACTCTCGGATGACAGCACTTGGTGTGGTTGTGTTCCCCACGAGTGCCACCGCCCAGCGAGCTTGCACAGGACAGCACGCGCAGCGCAGCGCAGCAACGCCCACCTGGCGAGCGTGACGATGAGGCGGTGGGTGCTTGTCGGAAAGACGTGTTGTCGATTGTAGACATCCCACTCCCACCGTGTCGCAGGCAGGAACTTGAATGCATGCTGCAGGAACCATGGCAGAGGGGGACGAGACAAGAGGAACTAGGGTGAATACGCCTGCTCGTACAGTACGTAAGCTGTTGTGAAGGTGTCACAGCATGAGTGCAGCTGTTCAAACTAGGGAGGCAGCAATGTCGCCGGCGCTGGGAAAGCTCCCGCCAAGACAGCCTTGTTCCACAGCTCGCCTGCAGCTGCGCATCTGCCGCCATGCTGGCGTCGAGCACCGGCTCCTTCAGCAGCGGGTACAGCCCTGTGGAGAACAGGGCAGCAAGGGCAGCAGGGGTAGAGCATTGGCATGCGAACAGCCAGCAACTGATTTCAGGCTGTGGTGGTCCAGTGTTGCATGCGAAAGGCTGTCAACAGCCTCCAAGCAATGGCACTGCAGTATCCCTGGAGAGAATGGCACCTCACCCGAGTCAACACCCACAAGCTCGTGCGTCTCTCCGCTGGCCGCAGCAAGGTATCCCTGCTTGTCCACATCACCTGCACAACCAAGCCAGCGTGGACCAGGCGCGGTCGTAAGAGGCTCGCAGGGCAAGCGCAGCTGTGCGCGCCCAAGGGCAGCCGCTGAAGGTGCAAAAAAATGCACGCCGCGGGCGCACGCAGCAGCCATGGACGCGCCTGCACACCATCTTGACACCACCACACTGGGCTCTGCTGCCACACTTTCTGCTTTGGCTGCTGATTAGCGCACCCACCCGTCATCACATCAACCACTCCAACCATCACGCCACCCGTGTGCCGCAGCGCCTTGCCGGTGGCGCGCCGGACGCAGCGGCCTGACGGGAGCAGCGCAGGGCAAGGGCAAGGGCAGGTGGGGGTGGCTACTGGTATGCAGCAAGCCAGCAGGCGCTGCCGAAGGGCTGCAATGTAACACCGCCGGAGAGGGACAAGCACGCCCCAGCTGCTCAGCAGCAGCCGCACCTGCCGGGCGCGGCAGCACCAGCACTCCGGTGATGCACGCCACAGCAGCGCCGATGCTCACGTGCAGGAACCAGTACAGGCTGCAGAGGGCAGGCATGAGCACGGGCATCGTCAGCTAGCAGCACCATGCCGAAGGGGCCCGCATCCGCAGCCGCAGGCCTAGGATCTGACCGGCAGAGAACTCGCAAGCTTGCACAGGGAGGCATCGTGACTGCCGTTGCACGGCATGGCCGGTGCCAAGCATGCCGAAGCTGTGGCCAACCATCGTCCCCTCCCTGCCGCCTCACGTGAACATGTGCAGCTGGCAGCAGGCGTTGTGGTACGAGGCTGCCGTGGCCACGGCAAACACAAGCTGCGGGCGGGAGGGATGGGAGGGCAGGTGACAATCATGACGCATAGTTCGTTCGTGCAAACCGTGCCGGCAGCTGATCACTTACTCCGCCTTGCTGCAAGCTTTCCACCAAACCAAACCAGCTGTGTAGCTGCAGCTGTGCGCCTTCTGTTGCTGTAGTGGTCAGATGTAGTGCGCAGCAGCAGCAGCAGCCTTGTAACAGGCGACGGAAAACAAGGCCAGCAGCACAAGCAGCCTTGCCTGGCAAAAGGTGATGGCCAGGCCATAGCGCGAGAAGCGGAAGCGACAGGTGGAGGTGACCAGCATCCAGAGGCCCGCCTGCAGAGCAACGCCACAGCTGCCTGCTTGCTACCTTTGGGGGCGGCCCGGTTGGCGAGCTGGATAGTTGCTTGGGCCGAACCTTGGGCAGCAGCGGCGCACGCAGCGTCACCGGCAGTGCAAACGGTCTGCTGCTGCGAGCACTTTTTCTGCTCATCGCAATCACGATGCACTCCAGCCCAGGCCGGGCAAATCAGCTCACCAGGCACATGAGGCAGGCGGCCCGTGCCACAGACGGCTCGTACACCCCTCCGCCAGCCGCCAGCGCAATGTAGCTCACTGCAATCGCAGCAAGGACGGTTGAGCACACCTTTGGATGGGCATAACCCGCGGCTTGCTGTGAAAAGCACCAGGTTTATCAGCGCATGGTGTCCAGGCACTGGTCCCGGCCACCAGAAAGGCGACTCACCTGCAATGCCAAAGCCGCCGCCCACCAGCGAGCCCACCACCATTTCAGCGCCCGTCTGCACCGCCGCCAGGCCCGTGCCTTGCGATAGCAGCAGGCACATGTTGAACAGCAGCTGCGTGGCAGGATGGCGGTGAGTGGGCAGGCGCTCAGCAGCTGCATGATTGCATGATTGAGCACTGGCTGCAGCTCAAGCTGGACGGAACAAGAGGACCAGAAGAGTGCGCGGCCGCACCATGCCCAGCGTGGGGTTGCCGAGCGTGACATCCCAAGACAATGCGTCCCATGCTTGCGGCGGCCAGGCAATCAGGAAGATAAGCAGCGTGCCCGCCGCAGCCTGCGAGGACAACAAAGTTGGGGCGCACGCTTTCCAAAGAGCGGTACGGCGGCGGCGGCGGCACCGGCGGCAGGCAGTGGGCAGCGCCAGGCGGCGCAGCGAATTGCACAACGCATTACCTGCGCCGCCACGCGCACAGAGCCGATCTGCAGCCATTTTCTCGCTCGCTGGCGCCAGCCGCTCGCGGGCTGCTCGCCCGCTGTGGCCGTCATGCAGTCATTCAGATCACACAAGAGCGTAAAATATGGCAAGATCGTCAGGTTTGCAATGAGCGGCAAGGCCAGGTGCCCCGCCGCTGCTGCCGCTGCTGCCGCTGCTGCCGCTGCCGCCGCTCCTTCCGCCTCGTGGCACAGGTCCGCCCATGCGGCTGCACACCACTCACAGGCTGCTGCCATCAGCCTGCACAACAGCAGAGGATCCCATGAGCGTGTTGTGCAACCGGCAGAGTTCACTCGCACGTTTTAAATGCTGGACCGTCACAGACGGGCTCTCAGGGGCCTGGCCATCAGCATTCGATCAAGCGATGGCTGGCTCCAAATTGAAAAGCCCACGGCAGGCAACTCATTGCTGTCCTGCGAATCACACCAGCAAGCCATCCCAGGCATCTGCCTCAATGTGTGCTGCCAGGCCAGCCTCGAGCTGCAACACACGCTCGCATGGCACCAGCAGGTCTGGCCAGCCGGCAGCGGCTGCGCCGGGCGCCGCCGCTCGCCCCGCCATGTCCCGGCAAAAGGGGCTGATGTCCTCAATGCCTAGCACTGCCCGCCCACTGATGAACTCGTCTTTGACGGAGCCCCGCAGCGCCAGCTGCAGCAGGAGGGAGCGAGGGAGGGACACCTCACCAGCCTGCAAACCTGCAGGGAATCCCTTAACAGTGGGCTGGAGCGGGCTGCATGGATTGCAGGCCATGCGAAGTAGCAAGCCTGATGCCTGCCCACCTGTATTGCGCGGCGCTCGTGCTCGCTGCCATCAGGGTAGTGGTCTGGGTCCCACTGGCAATGCGACGATGGGGGGATGAGCAGACAAGGGGATGGGCAGTCGGATTGGATGGCCAGCAACCCTTCTGTGAAAGCTTGGTTTCTCCCCGTTGCAGCCAGGTGCCGAGCGCCATGCTGCAGGGAGCCCCTTTACCACGGCGTTCTTGCTGCCCACCTGCAGCACCACGCTGGCGGCTCTGCATGCTTGCCCAGCTGATGACGGCATCGCAAGGCCCAGCAGGCGCTCAAGGAAGGGCCGGCGCAGCGTGATTGCCAGCACGCCTTCCTGCGCCGGCTTGGACGCCCACCCGCTTCTGGAGCATGTAGGGTGGCAGAGATGAAACAGATTGGATGGGCGAGCCTGCCGCCAAGGGACATGAATGCTAACCGTCGCGTCGAGGCGTGGACAGCCAATGCTGAGCAGCTGCCTTGTACCCCCTCCAGTGCTGGCCATGGCTGCTCCCTCTGCCCTCTGCCATCCTCACACTCGCCTGTACATCATCCAGCAGAAGTTGGTCTTGATCCACGCAATCCTGCCCTCCAGGAAACCAGGGATTCCTAGGAAGTGGCCCTGGCGCGCCGCGGCGGCTGCGATGGCGGGCGTGAAGGCCTGCACTGCAGGCAGCTGCTGGCAGCAGCAAACATGGGCAGCCAGGAGAGCTTCACAACAACCCCATGCGGCCGCAGCTGCCTCTGGCCTTCCCTCAGCGCATTCATGCATCATGTGATTCTCACCCACCTGATACACTACGACGGTGTCGGCAGTTGCCGACGCAAGGATGTGCCGGCCGCTGGCAGGCCACCACTGCTGCTCCTGCACTGCATATGGCTCCAGCGCAAGGCTGGTCGGCCGGTGCAGCGGGAGAGCGGGTGCTGTTGCCGTGGTTGGGAGGGGCACTGCAGTCATTTGATCCAGTTGGTCCAAACGTGTGCGCTTCGCCAACGTAGCAACAGAGAATGTGGCAACTCTGCAATGCGGGCAGCGGAGTCGGCGCTGAGTGGGCCAAGGGGCTTCAGCGGCGGGCATCCGCGGCGGCAGTTGGTCTGCAAGCCTCGGCGCGTGCCCAACAGCGTGCTGCTGCACCCGGATCAGTAGATCAGGCACCGTGGCACGCCCACCTTGCATTTCTGCACGAGAGCCTGCTGGGTTGTCACCCGCTGACCTAGTTATAGCAACTGCACGTCGAGATTATGGGATCAATCCATGACGATCTGGCTGCCGACAGAAAGCAGTGCCGCCACCGCCGCCACCTTTGTTGCCGCCGCTGCTCTGGGTGCGGCTCAGCGCGCCGCACCTGTTTGCCGCCGAGTGTGCGTCGCTAGCCAGGGAGAAGAGCTCTGCAACCATACTGCGACTTCATAGATCTTTGCCACTGTCGTATTGTCATGTCCGGGAGGGCATCTGCATCGTTGCGCCACTGGGGCGCAGGAACGGACTTGCAAGGTAAGCCCCTGCACCCCAGTGGGCCAGGAGGGGAGGAGGCTGAGGGTGAGATCGCTATTCTGCCACTCAAAAGCCCGCCACACCGATCATAACAGCACACAGTCGTATACTCCAGCAGTCCATGCTGTTGCGAAGCAGTTATAAGGCATGTAGGGCCAGCGACACAGGCTCTGTAGACGCGCACTGCGTGCCGCCAGCGCCGCTGCCGCCCGCCGTTGCCATCCGCGGCGGCGCCGCCCAGTGGGCCGACCGCTGCTCTCGCCGGCTCAACCGCTGCATTCTCCGCTATCTACATGCCCGCTGGCGTTCGCCACAGGCGCCCAGTGGGCCACGTGCTGCCCAGGGCGCGCAGCATGTGTGTCGGTGGGAAACCTGGCTGCTATAGCGCAACCGGAGCATTCATTCCTTCCATCGAATGTCTACAGTACCCATTGAACTAGGTGAGAGGCCTCCTACGAGAGAGGACTGCTCGCCAGCCCGTCGAGCCCGCTGCTCAGTGCTCACCGCGAGCCTCCAGGCACTGCGTGGTCTCAAGAATGCCCTCAACACTTCTCATCGCCCGCTGTTGCAGCCTCCTGCCAACGATGAGCTCCGCCCGGAAGCTCTCCCGCCTGCTCTGCGCCGCTTGCCTGGTCCTGCTGGCAGCCACCGTCCATGCGGATGACGGTGAGCAGCACCACAGCGCGGCACCGCTGTCAGTGCAGCATGCTTCCCAACTGCGCCGCCGCCGCCGGCGGTATCCGGGCCTTGTGCTACTTGTACAAGCACTGAAGGCATCGTCCCTGCCACCCCTTGCTGCAGCCTGCAACTGCAATGCCATCCGTATGGCACCCGCCCCCGTGTGCGGCGCCGACGGCATCACCTACGCCAACGCCTGCGTCGCCACCTGCCAGGGAATCGCAATCGTAGCACCCACCGCCTGCCAGGGCGCCGGCGCCCCCACTGCCGCTGCTGCCACGGCCAGCGCCTCCGCCTTCTCCAAAAGCATTGCCGCCACGGCCACTGTCGGCCGGGCCGTGATGAACAAGCACCGCGCAGAGGGGTTCTCTTTTGTCGCCCGTGTGCGGCCCAACCGCAACGCCAGGCCGGTGTATCCCACCACCATCCGAGCCGCCGCTGCCGACAGGTGCGCCAACAGATGCTGGCTGGCTTACAGATGCATGTGGTCAAGGCGCACGCTGCCGCGCTGTGAGCAAGCAGGCTGGCTTGCGAAAACAACACTCCAAAGCTCAACCACTGCACGCCTTCACATCGTGGTTCCCCCACACCTTCACATCGTGGTTCCTCTTGGCGTCACCCCCCTCTGCTCCCCACCAGGGCTGCTGCTGCACAGCCTGCGCCCGTGCTCCGTGTGGACAATGCCGGCGGAGGCCTGGCCGACATGTATGCACTGTCGGCCCCCGTCACCAATGCTCCAGCTGCAGCCGGCCCAGCGGCAGCGTCCATCCCGCCCAGGCCTGCAAGCGGCCAACCGCGCCGCAGCCGCGCGCTGCTCCAGGGCAACAACATCGGCGGTGACGACCGCATGGATACTGAGATGATTGCCCATGTCATGCCCCTCTCTGCTGTGGGCCTCGTGGACTTGGGCGACGGCACCTGCAGCGGCGCGCTGGTGGGGCCGCGCACAGTGCTCACGGCGGGGCACTGCGTCTGGAGCGCCACCTCTATGAAGTGGTCCTACCCCTGGTGAACAATCAATTTGCTGCCTACACCGCCCGCGCTGCAGGGGTGCCTCCTAGCTGGGAGGCGGGGATGCACACACCCGCCTGCTTGACTGCTGCACACATTCAGGCTGCATGCATGCCCTCAGGCCATGTTGCCGCGCATGCACTGCGCTGGTATCCGGCCCTGCTGAGGCCCTCCGCTTTGCCGCTCCCCGCCCTGCTGCTCAGGTTCCACCCCAACCTGCACGGAGACAACAAGACCCACTGCCACGCGGGCAGCCACCCCCGGCGCTGCTACACACCGAGGCGGGTGGACTGGGAGACCATGAACATCATGCGCAAGCCCATCTACTGCGGCGATGGCTGCATGCTCGGCAGGGACATCCCGTTCGACATCGCCGGCAAGTGGGGAGCAGCGTTGGTACCGGTTGTTCGACAAAGCTGACATGCGTGTTCATCGAGTGGTGCATTGAGTGCTGCATTGAGCGCCCGCCAGGGCCAGATTCCAACCCCATTCGCCGGCCCCGGCCCCGCCCCCGCTACTGCAGTCATCATTCTGGCCGAGGACGTCAGCAGCTACGGCTACTTTGGCTTTGGCTACTCCTGCAGCTCCTCCGCACAAACCAAGTTCCCCGTGACCACGGCCGGCTACCCTGGCGGTGAGCAGCTGCTGCGGGCATGTGTGCAGTGTGATCAATGCTGGCAGCCCGATGACCTTGCAGCATTGACCTCAAGCTGAGGCTGGGCGGGGGCTGTGATGTGGCCCCGTGCCGAAGCTGAGCCCGATTGGTCCACCACCTTCTGCTCGCCGCAGACAAGCTGAGAAACTACCTGTACACGAGCGTGCACCTTTCAGACCAGCCGACTGTGACGATCCCAATGTGCCCTGCCACTCGCGCCGCCATCACTTCCAACCTCGATGTGTCCGCCGGGCAGAGCGGCTCGCCCATTTGGTCGCCCGATGGCTACGTCCGCGCCGTGCACTCTGGGGCTGGGGGCGGCGACTCGTATCACGTCCCCATCGACCAGGCCGCCTTCAACTTTATCGCCAAGTACCGCAAGTGATAGCCTGGTGCTTGAGCAGCTGGCTCTGCCCCTTGCTGGCGCTGCTGCCGCCAGGGGCTGAGCTGAGGGGCGGGCAGGAGCTGTGGCAAGTGTTGAGCTTGAAGCTCGGGAGCCACCCTCCACGTTCCCTCCCCCGTTACCACAGCAAGGTTTACCAGTGCTCAATACCCTTTCTTAGTATGCCCGTTCACCCATGCATTCAATCACCATCACACATGCAGTAAATTCTTGCCAATCACTGGAATGGCATCGTTTATGCCATGCCAAAGCTGCGCCCTTCGCCTCACACTGCCATCCCTCTGCCCTCCATCACCTTGCACACTGATGTTGCTGCACAAGCCACAAATGCGTCTTCCCACTACTGTTTTGTCCTGTTCATTACTGAAGCTTTGATGGCAGCATGGTCCATTGAGCGATCACAGGTTGCATGCGGCGGCATTGCAAGTCCTCCGCTCCCCTGCGCAATGGCTGGGCATGCTGCCAGGATACAAGCGCTTGACTCTGGTTGTGCAGGGCACGAATCCACCAGCTGGTACGAAGTTCAAGTTTTATGAGAAATTCTGTGCCAGTCTGCCCAGTTGCTTGCCTGGCGTTGCCCATCCATCGCTTGCCATCCGTGCAGGCCGGCCAGCTGGCGCCGCGCCGCCGCCCGGCTGGCAAGCAGCAGCCGCCCGTGCCACAAACGCAACCCTGTCCTTGCTGATAGCTCTGGCAGGTTATTTAGCATAGTCACACTTGCGCAGGCGGCCGCTAGCTCAAGATGGCTCTCCAAGTCTCGCTGCCCGGCTGCAGGGCGGGCAGCGCGTCATTGGTAATTGAACTAGACACAAACATGATCCAATTTGTCGCATTGCGTGTCGCTGCCGCTGCGCCTGGCGCCCCGCCGCCACCACCGCCAGCTTGCTGCCGCTGCACCGGCGTTGCCACCAGCTTCAGTATTGGGGCCTCTGGTCGCTGATCGTTTTTACCTCTCTGGTTTGTTACCGTGCAGCAGCAGCCGGCAGGCAGCCGGCAACACAGACGGGGCCGCTGCCGGGCGGCACGCATCAGCACGCAGGCGGCGCTGTTGAGCGCCAAGGCAGAAGAGTTTGCGTCCGGGCGGCGCAAAATCGAGCTGATAGTGAGGTGCGCAAGACATGAGATCAGCTGCATGGTTCAAGTGTGTCATGCAGCACATGCACACGACGCTTGCAGCAGGATGCAGGCATGTCTGCCTGCGTGCCAGTTCCCAGCGCCGGAGTAACACAACCCAAGTGATGCCCCAACTGTGCAGTGATGTGGACGGCACGCTGCTCAACCCGCAGCAGCAGCTGACCTCGGCCACGCGGGCAGCGCTGCAGGCAGCGGCAGCAGCGGGCGTGCCCATAGTAGTGGCGACAGGTGGGCTCTGGCAGGCCGTTGCAGGGGCACTGTTCGCAGCGTGACGCATCATGCTTGGGCCAGCAGGCACCCGTTTTTGCGCCCATTTGTGCTCCGAGGGCCCTGGAGCCTGCCTCAAATCGCGCTCACGCATTGTCAAATGCCACTACTGCATGCTGCCAATACTGGCTGCCGCAGGCAAGGCGCTGGGGCCGTGGACGGCGGATGTGCTACCGCACCTGGGCTCCTCCCTGCCTCAGGTGAGGGACGTCAGACAGCCGCCTTCCTTGTGGCCATGCGCTCGGCAGCTGTGGCAGCCACCCAGCTGGGCCACGCCGGGCTGGAATCAGGGCTTGTAAGTCAGGCTTGGTTGTGGGCCCTTCCTCTCTCACCCGCAGATCTACCTGCAAGGCCTGCTCATCAACTGCCACCGGGAGGGCGTGCTGTACCAGCGGCAGCTGGAGGAGCACATCATTCTGGAAGCAATCGAATTCGCGGACCAGCACGGCGTCACCCTCACAGGTGAGGATATGTTTTTTTTGTCGCCACTTGTCCAGCACCCCCTGCTTGTCTACCTGCAGCGGCACACCTGCGTTATTGCCCCGCTGCTCCCTGCTGTCCTGCATCCTGCTGAGGCACTCACACCAGCAGCACACCACAATCAGGACAGCTTGCTTGATTTAACAACGCCCAACTTTGACCATCACCACCCTGCAGCCTACTGCGGCGACCGCATCGTGTGCCGGGAGACGGACGAGCAGTCGGACCGGCTGCTGTTCTACAAGGAGCCGCCCCCCGAGTCCGTGGGTGAGCCAGCCCATATCTTAGGCTTTTATAGCATTGTGTGCACAATTGATCGGTCGTTAGGGGCTGCTGTTCTACAAGGAGCCGCCGCCCGAGTCCGTGGGTGAGCTAAGTTATGTTTGCATCATTTGCAGAGTTTAGCTGTCATTGGGCTGCTGTTTTGCGCTGTCTACAAGGACCCGCCCCCCGAGTCTGTGGGTGAGACAGCCGTGTGACGGCCTGGGGCCACTCATGAAGGCAGTCGCAATTGTCGGTTCCGTTTGAGTTTCGAGCTGATGCGAGCAGCCATTACGTTCGCTTGCCCTTCCCACATTGCCCGGATGCCCCTCCTGCCCGCGCTATCCAGGTCCGCTGGAGTGCCAGGTCAGCCAGCTGCCCATCTCCAAGCTCAAGTTTTGTACCTTGCGTCCCTCATTGTGTAGGCCCGCTGGAGCGGCAAGTGGGTAGGCTGCCCATCTCCAAGCTCATTTTCATGAGCAGCGAGCAGCGCATCGCGGAGCTGCGGCCGGCGGTGGAGCAGAACTTTGCGGGGCGCGCCTCGCTGACCACCGCCATCCCGGGGATGCTAGAGGTGGGCAAAGAGGGTGGCATTCAGTAGGGGAGATGATGTCTTGAAAAGAGGGGAAGGTTGAAGTCGCCTCTGCCATCCAGGGGATGCTAGAGGTGGGGACTGAGGGTGTGCCATGCCTGTGGTGCCTCTCTTGTCTTGCACAAGCACGGTAATGTGGCAGCCAGCGAGCAACCTGGCCACTGGGACGGGCGCAAAGCATGGCGAATTGCAAACACTTCGGTATCGACGACACATGGCATTGACGTGAAAGCCCCCAGCTAACCCTAACCAACCGCCCTTCCCTGCCCCTGCCCCTGCCCCAACCGCCCCCAGCTAACCAACCGCCCGTCCCCTGCACCTGCCCCTGCAGGTGCTGCCGCTGGGCGCCTCCAAGGGCGTGGGCGTCAGCTGGCTGCTGGAGCGGGTGGGGGTGGATCCGGCTGCTGTCATGGCGCTGGGCGATGGTGAGTGCTGGGAGAGGGCTACCCGGCTGGTGGGTGCATGTGCTACAAGCCGGACAGCTGTGGCTGTTGGAATTCGCCCCACTTGCTTTCAACGCCTGCCGCTATGCCGGAGCTGATCAGCGGCATCGTTGACCGGCCCTGATTCCCCTGTCCAAGATCCTCACACATGTTGCAGGCGAGAACGACAAAGAAATGCTGGAGCTGTGCGGGCTTTGCATTGCGCACATGTCGCTTGCTCACCCACCCTAATTTTTTTTCTAAATCACATTGTATTGCAGGCGAGAACGACAAGGAGATGCTGGAGCTGTGCGGCTTGGGCGTGGCCATGGGCAACGCCGGCCCCGCCGCCCTGGCCACCGCCGATGCCATCACCGCCAAGAACTCGGAGGATGGGGTGGCGCGCGCGGTGGAGCGATTTGTGCTGGGGCCCCGCGGCCTGCTGTGACCCGAGGTATTGATGTGTGCTGCTGTGACCTGCCGACCGTGTGCTTCTGATCTCTGACATCATTTCATTGCCTCACATGTGCACCTGCTTGTGAAACCCTAATGGCTCGAAACGAGATATCAGTGGAGGCACAGAGTGGGATGGACTTGCCACCATACCAGCATGTGCTGTTGCCTCTCTCATGCCCAGTGACACTGATCCGACGGCTGTCTGCCTTCAGGCTGTTTGTCTGCGACCGCTCCAGGTCTGCCGCCAACCTTGAAGGTGGCGCCGGTGCGGCATTCTGGCGCTACCAGCTCACGCAGGGCCAATCGGCCCAAGATCGCAGCGGCAGGCGGCCACTTCCCATTCTTCACGCTGTAACAAGCCGCAGCAGCGCACTGCAGCGTGTGCAGGTGCCCCCTGAACTCGGCAAGGGTTGCCTCGCCACAGCCTCGCTGTGAGGCCCGGCTCGCGTGCTCACCTGCCCACAGACAGCCCACGGGTGTGAGTGCCGCGCTGATCATGCCCTGCGGCCCTTGGCCGCCGCCGCCGCCCCCGCCGCCGCCCGGTCACCGGCTGCCGTCACGCCTGTGCCGCATTGCCCACATTCCCTCCTCCTCTCTTGCAGTTTTTGGGGCACCATGGTCGCCGCCACGCTGGATGGCAAGGCCTGCTCGCTGGAGCTGCCGCCCGAGTGCGTTTCGGTCGCTCAAGCCGCCAGCCATGCCAAGCGTTAGCTGGGCGCTGCCCGGGTGGACGCCTGCACCCCGCCAGCAGCGGGGGCGAGCGGAGTCATCTTCTTTGACCGCATGCGCCTGTTCCAGCTGAAGGACATCCGCTCTGACCAGTGTGAGTCTGAGCATGAGTGGCTCTCGGCATGAAGCGGGTCTCAGCAGCGGTCTCAGCATGCGAAACCCTGTTGAACAGTGCACAGCGCCATCCGCACACTCCTGCCGCTCACCCTGCGACGCAACCCTGCCTGCCTGTGTTGTGCCCCATGCAGGCGGCGGCCCTGCTGCCAAGAAGCGGCTCTTCCTGTCAGTCAAGGGCTGGCAGCCGGGTGGCCCAGTGGCTGAGGACGCGCACCCGCTGTCGTTTGGGCACGGGGGCAGCTGCGATGAAGCGCCCACTCCAGAAGATCTGCCGGCCTGCCTGCTGCGCGGCAGCCACCTGCAGCTGCAGACCTTTTTGGCGGAGTGCGCACAGGCAAGGCAACCGGGGCAAGAGCTGTCTGCGAGGCTGCTGATGCTGCAGCAATTTGGGGGTGCTTTGCTCTGTGTGCGCCGCAGTGATGCCATCAACTGCATGTGCGCCCTTAGCCTTCCCTTGCAGATCGCGGTCAACCTGCCCGACGGCCGCTCCATCCAGCTGCCTGTCTTCGAGGCGGCATGCGTGCCAGATGTGACCTCACGCGTCGCAGCACTGCTGGACTGCGCACCAGCGGACGTGCGCCTGTGGCCAGTGGGCGGAGGCGGGCCGCTAGTGGAAGCGGACAAGGTCGTGCCTGGCGCCTGCTTCCACGCCACGCTGGACACTGCACCAGGTGGGGCGCCTGCCTGCTGTGAGTGGCTGGGGGGGCAATGTCTTTCTGTGGCCGCAGGGCCATGCCATGTCGATACCCAAGCCGCAAGCAGCCATGGCGATTGCAGGCACTGATGCAATGGGCCTTTCTGCTCACCCTGCCCTATACTTGTCCTGCTGCAGGCCCCGGCCGCGCCACGCTGTATGTCAAGACGCTGACTGGTGGCAAGTCGGTGAAGGTGCAGCTGACCCTGGACAGCACGGTGGATGACCTGAAGCGAGCCGTCACTGAGCGGGAGGGTGAGCGGTGAGGGGTGGTCTGTGAGAGCTGCAAGGCACATGCAGCTGCCCCACCATGGCTCCAAGTGTTGCAGCGGCAGGCCAAGCAAACCATGAATGCGCAGCTGCATGTCACAAGCCCCCAAGTACCATGGCCATGCCCGCCAACTGACCTGCCCGCCCGCCTGCGTTTCTCCCTTCTGCTGCTGCCCCGCGGCAGGCATCCCCTTTGACCAGCAGCGCCTCATTTTCAGAGGCACCCAGCTTGAGGACGGCCGCACGCTGGCCAGTTGTAAGATTTTCGACGGCGCCATGCTGATCCTGGTGCTGCGCCTGGGCGGCGGGTGCGTTTCTTTCCTTGCCGCTGCTTGGGCATGCATCAGTTTGTGCATGTGTACGGATGCTGCTTTGCCGCTAGAATTGGCATGCATGCAGTGTTGTGCATGTGCACCAGGGCTGCCTGCTGCTAACCGTTCGCTGTGGCTGCACCGCATGAACGACTGCGTATCTTCACAAAGGACCTCCTCACACAAGCCTGCCGCACTCCCTTTCCTTCCTTTCATGACTGCAGCATGTTTGCCCTCTCCTCCGGCCGCGCCGGCAATTTCAAGAAGCTTGGTCTGGCCAAAGTTGAGCCGGAGGTGGCTGCCACTGCCTCTTCTGGCCGCACGCTGCTGGAGGTGGTACTGCCCGACGGCAGCAGCGGTGAGCCAGCGCAGTGCAGAAGGCTGTGGAATTTCACGTGGAATTTCATGCCTTCCGGTTAGAAAGGTTGGTTGTGTGCCATGAAGTGTGCGTCGCCTGCTGCCATCGCCGCCATGCTGCTGATACGGCTGCCCGCCGCCACACCCCAACTGCAGTGCTGCTGGGCTGCAACAAGCGGGACGGCAGCAAGGAGATTCTGGCGGCGCTGCGGCAGCAACTGGCTGCCGCCAACAGAGAGGCCGCTGTGCTGGCTGCTGATGTGGATGTGGGAGCCATGCGCGAGCTGCTTGGCCAGGCACAGGCGGCCCTGCGCCGGCGCCAGCCGTAGCGGCTGCATGAACGTAGCCAATGCTGTAAAGCTTTCAGAAGCACCCTGTACAAGCGATACTGCATGTGTGTGTGCTGAGAATGCGTGCTTGTAACGAAACAGGAGAGAGCAAGCGCAGCCAATGCCACCGCCAATACTCCGCCACAGCGGCAGGGGCGGCTGCCCTGTGGCGCCTGCATTTCGGTTGGGCATCGAGCATGTGCAGCCTGTCAATTTGTTATGCCGTGCATGTTGCTTCTTGTCTGCCCTTGCAATGGCCTGAATAACCTTATGCCCTCGCCCTAACGAGTGCGGCGTGATCATGTGAACGGCGGCGGCGGGGCCCAACGCCCATGCTATCCCTGTGCGCTTGAATGCTTGGCACCGCTTGGAACGATGCATCGGCTTGATCAGTGACGCCACAATCGCCAGCCAGGCCCACCAGCTTGAACAAACCCTCATCTCGGCTGCGTCACTCGCCACGGCACACCAGCGCGTGCAGGCGGCCACCTGTCGCTTTCCCGCTGCCCTCAGACTTCAGGGAGCACGGGACAGCCACCCCGCGTGTGCCGAGCGGCCGCAGCAACCCCTCCGAGACACCGCTCTTGCAGCACAGCGCCCCAGCCGGCCAGCCATGCTCGCACGCGCAGCTGGAGAGGCGGGCCTGTCCACAGGTGAGCGCGGAACGCTGCAGCGACCGCCCTGCTGCGCCGACCTTCGGCGGCCACCGTTCGGCACGCCGCTGAGCTCCCTCCCCTTTCCACCCCAGGCGCCGCCCTGCTGCGGACCCTGGCCTGCCGAGCGGTTGCTGGCGAGAAGCTGAACAGTGCGCTGCTGGGCAGCAGGCCTGCGTTCACGTCTGCAGACTCGTCCGACCGACCCCTCTCTGGCGACCCAGGTCGGGGAAGGAGGTTGTTGTTGCCGGACTATTTGCTTCATGGGCTTGCTTTGTTCACCCCTGTTTTGCCTTAACAACTGTCTGCAGCACGGTGCGCATGGCAGCCGCTTGACTCCTGCTTGTTCCTCCTCCCACTTCCGCTGTTGCCAACCGTCGCTGGCCGTGCAGGCGTGCGCCATGCGCGGCGGCAGCAGCCCTCATCCATCGCCGAGCCCCCGCTGCTGCACGACAGCCTGAGCGAGGCAGACTACAGGTGAGTCATGTCAGAGCTGGTGCAAAGATGCAGGGTGGGTTGTGGCAGGCGAGCAAAGGCCCCATGTAGGATGCAGCCACAGGGCGCTGGGCCGCAGCAGAGGCCCCCACCCGCATCATTTTCTTTTGTGTTCATGCCTGAAATCTCCCCGCCTATGCTATTGTTGCAGCCACTACAAGCGGCAGCGCACCACGCCGCGCATGAGCAGCATCAGCGAGCCAGATTACTACCTGTGAGCTCTGAGCCTTTTGGACCTGCCTTTTGGGCTTCTGCAACTGTTGTCGTGTCGGTTTGTGACGGCGCGGTGTCTGCCGTTGCATTTGTTGCAGCATCAGGCAGCACTGCTGCTTGCATGCCTTCACGCCAGCAGTAATTGTGCTGCATGCCGGGAATGCTCATCCACTCCGCGCTGCTGCTGCAACAAAGGCTGTTTTGCTGCGGTGCGTCCAACCAGCTGCTGGCCTGCTGCCCTTGCAGGAACAACTCGCTGTCTGAGGGGACGTACGGCATGCCGGCTGTGCTGCAGCACAAGCGCACGCAGGTGGGTCCCCTTGGGCTGCATGGGAGGCTGCTGAACCGGTCTCGAGGGTGCTGCACCGGAGGGCGAGCTGTCGAGGGCAGCTGCCGCGGCGGCGGGAGGCGGGAGACGCAGGTTTGTTTCCAGCACTGCTGGCGTTGCCTGCTGAACAGTAACTGCCTGTCTGGCACCATCAGTGTTCAGTTTGCACGTGTGGCTACAGTGGTGCCGTCAAGATGTCAGCACAGCACATCACTGCCCTCCCATGCCTTTCTCTACCGGTGCAGGGCTCCTCGCTGCGGGGCGGGCCCAAGCCAATGATGATGCAGGTGCGGGTACACGAGGGCTGTGTTGTGGCAGGGGTGCATCTGGGAACACCAGTAGCATGCCGGTGGTGCGAATGCGCATGCCACTTGCGCTCGCCAGCCCTGCTGCTCACCCACTTTTCGCAACTTGATTGCCTCTCCCATGCAGCGCATCGTGGTGGTCAACCGCTCGGCGGCCCAGGACGACAAGCCGGAGCGCCTGCACGACTCCTTCTCCGCCGTCGACTACAGCGCCAGCCGCTGAGCGGCAGTGGGGCGCAGTTGTGCGCCCGCAGACGACTGTTGATGGCCCGAGCCAGCTGGCCGGCGGTGGGCAGAGGCCCGCAGGCATTGCCCTCGAAGTTGCCAGCCCGGCGGCACAATTTTGGCTGCATCGCTGTATTGCTAGTGTTCACATGCACGTATGTTGTATGTCCTTGGCGCTGCTGCGCCCCATGTAGATCGTTTGCATGCAGCAGCAGTGAACGCCACTGTTGAGCGCCGTGAGCGGCGCCACCTCAGCCCCGGCGGCGAGCAAGGCGGCCCTGTTGATCGCATCGCCACACTCCGAGAGTTGCACAGGCCTTGCCGCAACTTCCAGATCACCGCTCTGCGCCCGAGGGGGCGTGGGGCTCGCTTTGCAGACACTGCTGCCCGCCTAAAATAGCCCCCGGCTACGCTGCTGCCCCGGCAACAGCGCCCAGCAGCTTAGTGCAGCTATCTGATTGTGCGCGCAGAGCCTCCGGCAGCCGCGACAAGCAGGGAGCGCGCCCATGTACTCCAGGAAGTCGTTTTCCAATCTCCAGGCCCTGGCCCAGGGCGATTTCGGCGGGCAGACCAGCTATGGAGAGCTGCAGGGCGGCGGGCCGCTGTCGCACAACGCAGCGGCCCTGCTCAAGGGCTCCCGCACCTCCATGGACGATATGGACGGCAGGAAAACCAGCAGGTGCGGTCTCGGCGCGCCCTGGCAGCGGCGATGGCGCGAGCGAGCCAGCCAGGGAACAGCGGCGGCGCGAGCGGAGCCCTGCCGCGTTGAGCGGCGGAGCCCCCAGCGAGCCCTCCCTGCCCCTGCCCTCCCCCTGCCGCGCAGGCTGATCTTCGTGACCAACCACCTGCCGCTCAAGGTGACCAAGGACGAGGTGTCGGGGTGGAGCTTTGAGCGCGACGAGGACGCGCTGGTGCTGCAGGCCAAGGGCGGCCTGCCCGATGATATGGAGGCTGTCTATGTGGGCTGCCTGCCCGTGGAGATTGAGGGCCACGAGCAGGAGGTGGGTGCTGCTAGGGGAGGCTGGACGGGGTGTGTTAGGGCAGGCAGCCGGGCGGCAGCGGGCCGAGCGGCGGTGCATGCGTTGCGGTTGGGCGGGGCGGTGCGCCGCCGATCTTTGATCATCTGATCGCCGGCCGCTGCATGCTTGAAACATACTGCAGGAGGTGACGCAGCAGCTGATGACCGACTTCAACTGCTACCCGGTGTTCCTGGGGGCGGAGCTGAAGAACAACTATTACAAGAGTGAGGCGGAGGCGGTGGGGTTTGCAGCAGCTGATGAGCTCCTGCTTGAAGCAGCTGCTGCTGCAGGCAGAGCTGCACCGGTCTTTGTTAGCAGCTGCTGCTTGGCTGCTCCTGTTCCTCAAGCATGCATGCAGCAGGGCAGCTGCGACTTGAGCAAGTCTGCTGCAGCTGCTGGTAGCGGCCGCTGTTGCGGAGGTCCTGCTCGCGCCCCCTACCGCCAGCCAGATAGTCAGCCCAGGACGCCTCGCCCAAATGCCCAGCCGCTGCTGCCCTGTGCTGCTGGCTTCACCCACCAACCCTCCTGCCTGCCTGCTCGCCTGCCTCATTACTCCTTGCAGAGTTTTGCAAGCAGCAGCTGTGGCCCATCCTGCACTACCTGGTGCCGCTGAGCCCCACCAGCCTGGGCCGGTTTGACCCCAACCTCTGGTCCGCCTACGTGCGCGCCAACATGGCCTTCGCCAACAAGCTGGTGGAGGTGCGGGAGTGGCATTGCATCCCATCGTTTCGAGAGCTGCACTGTGCAAGCTGCTGGTGTCATGTTTGACATGGGAAGGAAGCAGCTGCGTCCCTCAACATGGCCTGTGCCAACAAGCTGGTGGAGGCGAGGGAGCTAGATTGCATTCCACTGCTCTGTGCAAGCTGCCATAAATCGGTTGCGGGCGCCATGCAGCAACCTGTGCTGGTATACGCTGCACAGGCAATCTGCCGGTTATATCGCTGCGGGCGCATGATGACACCTGAGTGGCAATGTATCGCTGTTCGCAGGTGCTGGGCAGCGTGGAGGACGACTATGTGTGGATCCAGCATCTGTGCGCACTGTGATAGCTGACTTGCAACCTGCTAATTTGGTTACCTGCCTGCAGGTGCTGGGCAGCGTGGAGGACGACTACGTGTGGATCCACGATTACCACCTGCTGGTGCTGCCCTCCCTGCTGCGCAAGCGCTTCCATCGCATCAAGTGCGCAGGGGTGGGGTCGTGATAGAGCAGCGGCGGGAGCAGCAGGAGTGGTGCCGGGGCAGCAGCAGCGTGCGCGCATGTGTGGAGGGATAGGCGGTTCCAGCAGAGAGGGCTGGGCTGGTGGAGCGGCAATTGTTCCGAGCAGCAAGGTGGAGGTTTTGTTGGTGGCGCACGCGAGGCAGCTCATTGCCATGCTGCGCTGTCTCGCCGGGACCAAGCCCTGCTGCTGCCGTGATCCATCAGCGCACATCTGCTCACTCCTGCTGCCTCTATTCATGCCTGCCACAGGTGCGGCATCTTCCTGCACTCGCCCTTCCCATCCTCCGAGATCTTCCGCACCTTCCCGCGGCGAGAGGAAATAATCCGCTCCATGCTGAACGCGGGTGCGCATGGGCAGGGTGTGTAGTTGGTGTGTGGGCAGGTGGGCAGCAGTGCAGGCAGGCGGGAAGGCTGCAGTTGAGGGGCGGTTACTGCGGCAAGTAAGCAGCCGCAGGCGTGCATGCGCCGTCACCTCCTCGCCTCGACTCATCACCCGCACACGTTCTGCCATCTGTCACCTGTCCCACCTGTCACCTGACTAAGACAGCCCCAGCACCTCCTCCCCTGCCGCAGACCTGATTGGCTTCCACACCTTTGACTACGCGCGCCACTTCCTGTCCTGCTGCTCCCGCATGCTGGGCCTGGAGCACAAGACGAGCCGGGGCTCGATTATCATCGAATACTACGGCCGCGATGTGGGCATCAAAATCATGCCCACGGGTGAGAGGGCCTGATATCTGCCGGTTTGCAGTGTTGCATTGTGAGTGGCAGCATCATCATCATTGAGTATTATGGGCGAGATGTGGGCATCAAAATCATGAATCATGCCCACGGGTGAGGGGTGGCTGCTTTCGGTGTGTGCTGTGGTGTTGATCTGGATCCGTCATCAGAGGACTACGCCGGGACGTGGGCATCAAAATCATGCCCACGGGTGAGCAAGTGCTTGCACATGGTGTGTGCCTTTGCGTGGCAGCCTGCGTTCTGCTTCCTTGCCGGCTGGTGGACCCTCTCATATCTCCAAGTGCTTGGTGCCTGATCTTAGTGCACCCTCCGCCTGCCTGTCCCTCTCCCCAGGCGTGAACCCGGAGCGGCTGCTCAGCGGCTTTAGCTGGAGCGACACCATCTGGCGGCAGGTGGGCTGCACAGCCTTCCCTCTCCCTGCCTTCCTTTCCCTTGCACTGGCTTGCTGCATGCCTGCTGCCCGTGTGCAAGTTTGGAATGCCGAAAATGGGCTCTGCGCCTCCATCTGCGGTTTTCAGCAGCCCCACTCGCTCGCAAACGGCAGGGACTAAAGCAGATTTCCCCCCAACCTCCCTCCTGCAACATTTCTACCTGGCCTGCTCCTCCACTTTGCCTGCAGGGCGAGCTGGCTGCCCAGTTTGCGGGCAAGACGGTGCTGCTGGGCGTGGACGACATGGACGTGTTCAAGGGCATCGAACTGAAGCTGCAGGTGGGCAGGGCAAGGAGGGTTAGGGCTAGCACTTTGTGGGGCTCTTTGGCTTTGCATGGACGTGTTCAAGGGCATCGAGCAGAAGCTGCAGGTGGGGAGGGCAAGCATTTGTGACGCTGCCGGCTTAGCTTGACGGGGAGTCAGCGAGGATTGCAGGACAGACAGTTGCTGTGTGCGCCGACCGCATAGAGCAGCCACCTCAATGCTGCTGCATAATGTGCGTTTACGATGCCATGTTGGTTCAACCTTGCCCCTCTGCTGCCAAATTTGTCCACCTGCCCGCAGGCCTTTGAGCAGGTGCTGGCCATCCACCCCGAGTGGCGCGGCAAGCTGGTGCTGGTGCAGGTCACCTCTGCAGCACGGTGAGCACGCGGGTTGCTGCCGAGGCAGTCCAGGGAAGCCGATGGTGGGTTTGCTGGGTGGAGGTGACGAGACAGCAACGCCTCAGGCTGTTGCTGCGGCTGGTGCAGGGCGCACAGCACATTGTGGCTGCTATGCAATACCTTGTGCCAATCCTCATCGCGTGCAGCGCGCCTGGCAAAGATGAGGAGGAGCTGCACTGCCCTTCTTCTCAACCCACCTCTACTGATTGCTTGTTGCCTGACTCGTTTCCTTGGGGTTTACCCCTTGCAGCGCGCCCGGCAAGGACGTGGAGGAGCTGCAGCGGTTTGTGCTGGACCTTGTCGAGAACATCAATGCCAAGTACCGGCAGCCTGGGTGAGGCAGTATGCTGCTGATTGCCCAATGTCTTCCATTCCTTCCACGGGCTGCTGCCTGCCGTGTGTTGGCACCTGCGCTGATACCTGCGCCAGCAGCGCGTGCAGCTGTCTGCAGCGCACAGCCACCGCCTGCAGGAAGGAGCACTCCCCAGGCAAACCAGCCTCCCTCACTTTCCTGCCCTCTTTGGCATTCCCCTGCCGCAGCTACGAGCCGGTGGTGTGGCTGGAGCGGCCGGTGCCTCTGTACGAGCGCATCGCGCTCTACTCCATCGCAGGTGGGCCGCATAGTTGCAGAAGCTGTGGCCTCATGAGGTGGCAGCTGCTGGGGCTGCATTGCAGGCTGGGTGCTGTGCTGAGCGCATTGGCGTGTTAAAAGCAGGCAGGTTTGCTGCGCCGGACGGCGCACCACACAGCAGCCTTCTCGCTTGCATCTCCACCGCCTCTCAACCCGCTACTTACCCAGTCCCACCCGCCACCATCTGCAGATGTGGTGGTGGTGACTGCCACCCGCGACGGCATGAACCTGGTCCCTTACGAGTATGTGGTGTGCCGGCAAGGGCCCTCTGGCAGCAGCGGCGGCGGCAACGGCAGCAGCAACGGCGGCGGCGGCGGCGGCAGCAATATGCTGCCTGACAAGCGGCACGGCATGCTGGTGGTGTCGGAGTTTGTGGGCTGCTCGCCCTCGCTCTCGGGCGCCATCCGCGTCAACCCCTGGAGCATAGAAGCGGTGAGGGGGTTGGGTTGTTTGGGGCGGGGGCGGGGGCGGGTTTATTGGGTCTGGGCGGTGTGGGATAGTGAGAGATGCGATCTGGTTGCGGTGCCTAGCACAAGCAAGTGTCTGGCATTGCGGCATATGACACCCACGCGCCCAAACCCCTCCATCCTGCACTCAACTGGACCGCAGGTGCGAGATGCGATTTACGCCGCGATCCGGCTGCCGCTGGTGGACCGCCACATTCGGCACGAGAAGCACTGGAAGTACGTGAGCAACCACACGGTGCAGTTCTGGGCCAAGGTGAGCGGAGTAGGGGCAGGGACTAGAAGGGGGGCTGGGAAGGCTGCTACCTGCCTGAGAGGGGAGTTTGCTGGCATGCTCACACCAGCACCTGCCTGTCTGCACGTGCTCCGTGCTATGCACCCTTTTGCGTTTTTCAAACATTCCTGGTTTGCTCATCCTGCCATCCAGTCCAACGTGGCGGACCTGCAACGCTTCACCAAGAACTAGTCTGCTCCCTGGTTCACTTGCATCTTACCTTTCCTTTTACAATTTCGCTTGTGTGCAGTCCAACGTGGCGGACCTGCAGCGCTCCACCAAGAGCCACCTTGCTGATTCAGTTGCTTATTGCTGTCCTGGCACTGCGCATCTCTTGTGTGCAGTCCAACGTGGCGGACCTGCAGCGCTTCACCAAGAACCACGCCAAGCTGCAGTGCTTCGACCTGGGCTTCGCGCTCGACACCTTCCGCATGGTGGGCACCTGTTGTGGCTTGGGGTGTGCTGGGCGCATGAGGCTTGGGGCTTGCCGGCCTGTACAGTCCGTGCTGCCCATCTTGCTTGCTCAACCCATGCCACACTTGCTCCAACCTTGGGAGGTCGCCCGTCGCATGTGGCCACCATGTCCACGCGCTGGCATGCACCCACCTCTCCAAATTCTGCCCCTCCCTCCCTCCCAACCCGCGCAGGTGGCGCTCACCTCCAACTTCCGCAAGCTGCAGTCGGACGTGGTGGTCAAGGCGTGCCAGCGGTGAGGCGCAGCCTGGGTGTGGCCAGGGGCGTGTGGCCGGGTGACAATGCAGCATGATGGCGAACTGCCTGGGCCTTGCATGAACGTGCACGCGCTGCTCTCACACTTGCACTCAGCGTTGCTCGCATGTGAGCTATCCCTGACCCCTGCGTGCACTGTGCACTTCACCGTCCCTGCGCAGCGCCTCCAAACGCGTGTTCCTGCTTGACCACGACGGCACGCTGGTGGCCCAAAACTCCATCTCCGCCAAGCCCTCGCCCGAGGTCATGGCGTGAGTGGTGCAGAGGGAGAGTAGGAGGGGCCAGTGGTCCCCAGGGATGCCTGCTCCTGCTGTTGGTCATGTGCCGACGCTCAGCTTGCTCATGCGCCATCAGGGTACTTTGTTCACTGTACCGCCCGCCCGCCCTCCCTGCTTGCAGCATGCTGTCCGCGCTGTGCGCCGACCCGCGCAACATTGTGTACATCATCAGCGGGCGGGGGCGCACCGAGCTGGACGCCTGGTTTGGCTCCGTGGTGCGCTTGGGCTGGGCTCAAATTGTACCCCTGCAAGGGTGTCCTCATGTTGTGAAAGAGGACGCTTGCATGGTGCACCTGGTTGACAGCCACCTGGTTGACAGCCAGGAATTGCAATCATGTGCTTTAGCGTGGGGTGGTCTCCTTCCACAACATCCTCCTGCTCACTTCTCGGCCCATTTGTCCATCCCTTCCCCTGTGTCATCATGCGCAGGAGAACCTGGGCATTGCAGCGGAGCACGGCTGGTTCTGGCGGCCCAACGCGCGCAGCGACTGGCAGGTGGGCAGCAGGCGCAGCCGCAGCTCCCTCCCACCTGCTCCCTGCCCCCGCCCTGCAGACTTGCGGCTGCTTCAGCAACTTGTGTGCCTGACCTTTGTTTGCTGTGCTTTGTGTGCGCAGGTGCAAGACCCGGAGGTCAAGTTTGGGTGGAAGGACATTGTGGAGCCCATCCTGCAGGTGGGTGTCTTTATTGCTGACAGCTCACACAGGTTGGGTGCTGGGTGCGGCTGGAAGAGGTGAGCGGTGCTGCCTAAGCAATATGCACTGCATGGCAGGGCTGCTGCGCATCAGCAGGCGCAGTACAAGCAGGCCCGAACATGCGCCCTCCATGCACCTCCCTCTGCCTCAAGCGGTGCTCTCCCCTGCCAATCCTCTTTCCCTCTCCTCAGCTGTACACCGAGTCCACTGACGGCTCGTTCATCGAGGCCAAGGAGTCGGCGCTGGTGTGGCACTACCGAGACGCAGACCCCGACTTTGGCAGCTGGCAGGTGGGCTGGCTGACGGTGCTGTGGCAGTGGGTGGGTGGCGGGTGATGGGCGGCAGGTGGGCGGCAGCAGAGCTGCCTGGCATGGCAGTGGTTGCGCTGGCAAGCTACACAGGTGGGCGGCTGGCTCAGCATGTAGCTGCTGGCTTGCTAGGTCAGGAACACCTTTCTAACCCTCCTATTTTCACTCACTTGCCTCGCCAGGCCAAGGAGCTGCTGGACCATCTGGAGGGCGTGCTGAGCAACGAGCCCATCGAGGTGCGGCATTGCATTTATCAGCTAGCTCCTGTGCAGTGGCGCTGTGCAGGCAAACAGCGCACTTGCCCATGCGGGGATGGGCATCCAGCTCGAGAGGGTGCGCATGCCTGGTCGCCACAATTCAGCGCTGCATTGCGGCAGAACTGCGGCAGCTTGCATCGCCCCACCCTGCGCCCCCTGCTGCGCCGTACTCTGTGCAGGTGGTGCCCGGCCAGACAATTGTTGAGGTCAAGCCGCAGGTGTGTTGGAAGGGAGGGTTTATGCATTCGAGTCCCATGCGCCAGCCTGTGCCCTGGCTGCATGTGTGCAATGCCATGCTTGCCGGCGGCTCTTGCAAGCTGCTCCACGTATGATTGCGACAGGTCAGCCTCAGCCGGCGCAAAGCCGCCTGTCCTGCCGCTTCCACTCCTCGCCCTGCTCCCTCTCACCCTGCTCTGCTATGTCCCCTTCCCACTGCCAGGGCGTGAGCAAGGGGCGGATTGTGGAGCGCATCCTGCACGACGCAGCGGCCGCCGGCGACCCCCCCGACTTTGTGCTCTGCATCGGCAACGACCGGTCGGGTGAGCGCCGCTATGTGGTGCACCCAGCAGCCAGCAGCGCGCAGCTGCTTGGCCGCATGCTTCAGCGTGCCCTGAACTGAACAGCTGGATGAACCTTTACCACTGCTTGGTGGCATGTGCTGTACATGTGTGCTTGGGTGGGATCCGATCTGCACCTGCCTCCCCACCCACACTCGCCCCACTCACCCGCACGTTCTGCTTCTCACTCTCACCTTCCCTCCTCCCTCTCCCTCCCCCAGACGAAGACATGTTTGCGGCCATGGACAGCCTGCAGTTCTCGCCCCACATGCCGGTGGAGGTGTTTGCCTGCACAGTGGGCCAGAAGCCCAGCAAGGTGTGCAGACGGGGAGCTCATGTTGAGATGGTGCTTTTGTGCTACTGCCGGCCCAGGCTGATCGGGCGGGAATGCCTGCCAGCCGGACCCAAAGCCTTCGCTGCCAAACCATACAAGCAGGGACGGGCAGAGGGATTTCCCACAAACATGCGCACCGCACCATGTCTCGGTCGCAGCCCGCACCACCCACTCACCCTGGTTGCCCCAACCCAACCCGTTGCTGTCTGGTGCAGGCGCCGTTTTATGTGAACGATCCGGCGGACGTGCTGGCCACACTGAACAAGCTGGCAGAGACGCAGGGCGGCCCCGCACCCCCAGCAGCCTCCCCCTCGGTGTCGTTTGCATAGCCGGCAGCGCGCCGCAGCACGCACGCTCGCCAGCTGCCGCACAGTTTTGGGTGTCTGTGGCGGCGTGCGGCCGTGGCCGCCGCCGCAGTTTGTGTTCCCGCACTTGCCGTCCCGTGTTCTACCCTCTCTTCCCCGTGCCCCCTTCACTCGCCGTCCGAGTTGAGCGTGTGGCATGCAGCCTGCCATTTGCGGTGTCGCATGCCTGAAACAATGCTATTCATGAGGGGCAGATATGTCGGCAGTGGCGGTGGGTGGGCGGCGGCTGGGGGCGGGGACCGCTGGTCCGGCCGGCGGCCCCATCGAGTGGCGCATTTGGTGCCATGACTGATGGCGCGGGCGGCAGGGTCGCGGGGGGCATGTGCAGAGAAACGGCGAGCCTTCATCATGGACCCGGTCGCCAGCTCAGCCGTCGCACGCCAACCATCCTGCGGGGCGCAGCCATCGCACCTCATCAGCCTCAGCCACAGCAAACCTGCAGGAGCAGCCCCGCCTCCCGGCCGCCGCCGCCCCGAGCCTCACCTCACCCCGCGCTCCAGCACCTGCAGCGCCCCTGCCGCTGATTTCCACCCTCAGCCTGACTGGCAGCACACAGTGAGCGGGGAGCCGCGGCCAGGGGGCGTGAATGCCGTCCACCTGCTCATGCTCGCAGGCCGCTGCAGCCAGCCATCGCCGGCGGCGGGGCGCGCGATGCCGGATCTGAGGCATGGGCAGGCCAATGGGCGCGCCGCCGCGCTCCCAGGGCGCGCCCCCCAGGTTGACCGTCACGCGCCCGCCCCCGTTCCGCAGGTTGAGCGCCGCTCCCACCCCCCCGGAAGTCGCAAAGCTGGAGAACTCCCAGTGTCCCGGTTTCTTTGATAATGAGCATTCGGAAACCCAGTAGTAAACGATCCAGCAGCAGCAGCAAGCAGACTAGCACGGCGCCGGAGCCCCCGCTGCCGCCCATTGTGGCGGAGCTCCGCCCCTGGGTGGTCGCCAAGTTCTCCGCGGGCTACTGCGACGTGAGTTGCAATTTTTTGAAATGTGTTTGCTGGCACTGTGGCCTGCAGCCTGGCAATGTGGTGGGGCAGCTGTTGCCCCGCTCGATCGGCCGCCGCCTGGCCAAAAGTGCTGCAGCGCGTGGTAGTGCGCTGCGCGCCTTCTGTGCATGGCCGGCCTGGGCGTGCTGACGCAAGCGGCTGCCGGGTGCCAGGTGTTCAACCGAACTCACCGCTGCCCTCCCTTGTGCCCCTCCCTCCCTGCTCTTTCAATGCAGTGCGTCAAGAAGCCATCCTAGCAGGACACGGGTGCAACCGGGTCCCCACTAGTTAGCAGCGTGTGAACCTAGAACCAGCAGCCCCCAATAGCGGCCCCGCACGGCCCCCCTTAGCAGCGCTCCCGCCCCCCACCCAGCCGCCCCAGCAGCCCAGCCACAATGACGGGCGCGGCCACCCCCGACGTCTTCCCCTGCCCCGTGTTTGAGGGCAGTGAGAAGCGCATCTCAGTCTCCTTCTCAGCAGGCACTAGCACCCCGCGCGGAGGACTCCGCTGCCTCACCCGCACCCAGCTCGATGCGATGCTGGACCTGGTGAGGAGGAGGGCCCGGCTGGGGCTGTGGGATGGTCTGGGGCGTGGTTAGGGCAGCACTCCTTGACCTGCTGGAGCATTCATTCATCTGCTGGGCTGCTTAGCTTTCATGCCCACATGCATGGAGCTACGTGGGAGTGCCTTCCCAGCTTGATCAGTGCCGCTCCTGTGTCGGCGTGGCGTCGTACCGCTGCTGCACTGGCGGTGGCAGTGCAGTGTTGCACACAGCAGCGTGCTGGCTAGCCACGTATCTCATTGCGCACTGCTGCCTCCCTGCTCACTCCCCCTGTGTTCCCCCTGTCCCGCCCCCGCCCCTGCCGCAGGCCGCGTGCCAGATTGTCTCCTCCCGCTCCTCGGACGTCTTTGACGCCTATGTGCTGTCCGAGTCGTCCCTGTTTGTGTACCCAGGTGCGTGAGCTGCTCTGTATCCTGGGTAGGCGTTGGCCAGAATTGAAAGCTGGCACATACTCTGCTGTCCCTGCTGTTACGCTGCGCGCTCGGCATGCACGACAGGCAATGCCCATCGTTGCCCCACCAATCCTGCTGTCCCACTCCCACCAAGGCACTCGCCTCTGCCTCATCCCTGTCCTGCTGCCCTCTCCCTCTCGCCCGCAGACCGCATGGTGCTCAAGACGTGCGGCACCACCAAGCTGCTCAGCTGCGTGCCCTACATGTGCCAGCTGGCAGCGGGGCTGGGCATGGCCCCCGCACGCGTCAAGTGAGCACGCAAGGGCGCCCACCGGTGCTGCCTGCTGTTGTGTGCTGCTGCGTACCAGCTGCTGGCTGGCCCAGTGGGCTGCTGCTGTTCCTGCTGCTGCTGCTGCCTGCTTGGCTCTGGTCCAAGCTGGTTGGATGCCTGCCTGGCATGCTGACCAAAACGTCCTCCCTTCTCCTCGCCCCTGCCAGGTACACCCGCGCGTCGTTCCTGTTCCCCGAGCAGCAGCCCGCGCCCCACACCTCCTTCGACCAGGCAAGCCGGGCGGTTTGTTGCGTGGTTGTGACTGCGCCTGCAGGGGGCGGGGCTGCTCAGGCTGGCTGGCCACTGTGCAGAAGCAGCCCTCCGCAGGCAGGAGAGGCCCTGCACAGCCCAGCCATGCTGAAGCAGCTGTGTGCATGTCCCCGCTGGCCCAGCACTGCTCCAAAAC
>VFQQ010000943.1_pt1 | contig 46961 bp, 87 predicted proteins | sample 3512341 | NCBI WGS metagenome assembly VFQQ01 (sample SAMN10412373, study PRJNA504923) | tailings metagenome | isolation source: Relicate 2 Philex TSF1 revegetated site | place: Philippines: Tuba, Benguet | collected 2017-08-29 | reverse complement strand
GCGGTCTTGAAGACGAGCTCGCGCACGCGGCCCGTCTGCTGGTATGCCGCCTGCTCCGCCTCGCTGAGCGGCAGGAGCTTGAGGCTGATATTGGGCAGGAACGCAGGGAGCCTGCGCCAGCCGCCGCTCATTTCCGAACCCTCACCCCCGAGCGCTGCGGGAGCGCTGCAGGGGCTGCACGCTGCTCGCGAGCTGCCTGGTTGGGCCTGGGGGCTGCACGTCGTTCAGTTGCTTGCACGCGGATGTTGGGTTCAGCGCAATGCCGCTAAAGGGTTTCGGGGGGCGCCTTTGGGAGGCAGCAGCACGGCAGCACGGCTCATGCATGGCTGGGTGGCGCTGGTGGGCAATCGGAGCATTGTGTTGAAGAGACATCAGACCCTTACACTCGCTGGCAAGTCGATCAGGCGCAGCAGCGAGCCTCCCGCACCGCCAGCACTCGGCCCTGCGCAGTGGAGGGGCGGCGGGGGCATCCAATGGCGGACACGGCAGCCCTGGAGACGCAGCTGCTGGCTGCAATTGGCGCTCAGGGCCAGCTGGCCGACTCGGGCGAGTTTGCGGCAGCCGCCAATGTGGACCACCAGGTGGTCGTGGGCCTGCTCAAGTCGCTGCTGGCGTCGGACATGATCACCACCGAGGTGAGGAGGGGCCCTGCGCGCCCCATTGCTGCCCTTGCCGCCGCCGCCGCCGCCGCCGCTGCCGCCAGCCTCTGGGCGGCGCTGCCTTGCGCCCAACCGGCTGGCCACCCTTCCTCCTTGGCAGGACATCGACCACTTCCGCTACAAGCTGACGGCCGAGGCGGAGGGCTACCTGGGAGTGGGTTCGCCAGAGGTGCAGGTGTTCAACGCAGTGCCGGCTGATGGCATCACCCTGGCAGATCTCAAGGTGCGGCTGCGGGGCCGGGCACTTGTTTGTGCTGCCTGCGGTGGTTGCTTTGCACAGATGCCTCTAAGACGAACGTTCAGCGCAGTTGTCCATTCTTGCGTTGAGTCGATGCTGCTTGTTGGGCTGCTCGGAAGAGGCAGCCCTATGCTTTTCTGGAGTGAGCCCCGTTGCCCCGCCTGAACAGCAACTTGCAGCGCCTGCAATGCTGGTCTTTTGCTGATTGCATGCTTCACTTTTGCGCCTGCTTTTCTTGGTGCAGAAGCAGCTGGGCGCGGCGGGCGATGTGGGCTTCAAGCAGGCCATGCAGCAGAAGTGGGTGGCCATTGACAAGAGCGGCGGAGAGGTGCGCTCAGAAGGCATCGTTGCCTGTTGGTTGCACAAGCTGTTGATGTGGCAGTGCAGTTGATGGTGCCGCCTTCGACAAGAGCGGCGGGGAGGTGCGCTGAGCAGGCATTCTGCGTCTGCTCAGCTCAGAGCATGTGCCTGCTTGTGGATGTGTGCTGGTGCGGTGCTATCGATTTTTTTTGTGCAGCGCGTGTCAAATTGCTACCACTGCGTCCGAACCTCTCTGCTACAACCGCTTGGTTGCCCACCTCGCTGCCCTGTCCTTCCTTCGTTGTGCATGTGCAGCCCAAGGTGATGCGCAAGGTTGAGATTTCTCCCCTAAAATCTGCGCTCTCTTTGTTCATGCTTATATAAATGGTGCACCGCAGTTTGCCTCACCTTAACGTGCAGCCCAAGGTGATGCGCAAGGTGGATGCGGTGCAGGACCGCGTGCACGAAGTGCTGCAGGCGGTGGCGGCAGGACAGGTGAGCAGCACGCACAGCTGCTACAGCGGTGTACAGTGGCTTCATACGCACAGCTGCTCGCAGCCCAGCAGTGCCGCTGCATGCCTGCTCTCTCCGCCGCGGTCCCTGCTGACCCTTGTGCCGGGGTGCTGCTACGTCAGGCTATGCACTGCTGCAGCCCTGCACAGCCACCGCCCAGCATCACGCGCCGACGAACACGCACTTGCATTCCAGCCCGCCCACGGTTGGCATGTGTTCGGTGCTGTTGTCATTCTGCAGGACTCCAGTGTCAGCGTGGCGGAGCTGGCAGCCCTGAAGAAGCGCAAGCTGGTGGTGGCAGAGGCGTGGAAGACGTACCGAGTGCGGCATTGTTGCAGCTGCTGTTGCGGTTGTTTGAGGGCTGATGGCTGGGCTGGGTTTCAACAGCCCATGCAAGCTTGCACTGCCTGTGGGTCAGCCGTCAAATGGCTGTGCGGGCACGCACGGCGCTGTGTGCTTACAGATGCGTGCGGGGTGTGCTTGCATACACTCAAGACTAGCGCTGTGTGCTGCCCCTCGCCGCGCAGGTTGGCAAGGGCCCCGCCTTTGCGCTGCAGCGCAAGAAGGCGGCCACGGAGCTGACGGCAGAGATGCTGCAGAAGTGAGCGGGTCCTTGGCCTTGATTGTTTGCGCCTCCTTGTGGACACTGCTGTCCATGGCGGTGACGTTGTGTTGCAAGCATACTTCTGTGCACGCGCAAACTGCTGCCTTACCAACTTGCAGGGGCACATGGAAGGAGGAGACCTTCAAGGAGTACAACTTTGATGCGCTGGGCCTGCTGCCGGCGGGCGGCCACCTGCACCCGCTGCTCAAGGCAAGTGTTCAAGCTGTTAACAATCAAATGCTTTCTGCTGCATGGGCCTGCTGCCCGCGGGCGGCCACCTGCACCCGCTGCTCAAGGTGTGCAGGAAGCAGGGTGGTGGCTGCCGCAGCTCAGAGGGAATGGGGAGGTTGCCACAACACTGGGGAGAATGGGGAGGTTGAAGTACCGCAGGAGGCAGGCTGGAGGTGGGAATGGGTTGGGGTCGCTGCTCTCATAGCCTGCTCAAGACCAGGGGAAGCATGCATGTGTTTCGCAACAGACGTGTGTTGACACAGCCGCGTGCCATTTGTGCCCCTGTAACTCTGCCCGCAGGTGCGCACGCAGTTCCGCAAGATCTTCACCCAGATGGGCTTCACCGAGATGCCCACCAACAACTACGTGGAGAGCAGGTGAGACCTGGGTTTTAGAAGGGAGGGGAAGCTGTTCTCCCCAAGTTTGCACTTGCGTGGGGCCGGGCTAAAATCTTGAGCTTCCTGCTGGTTGGCGGAGGTGACACCAAGCTGCCATGACTTTCACGTTGCAGAAAAAAATGCTTACCTGCCCAACTCACCTGCCTTGCCCGGCACTCCCCTACCCCCTCTCTGCAGCTTCTGGAACTTTGATGCCCTGTTCCAGCCACAGCAGCACCCGGCGCGCGACGCGCACGACACCTTCTTCCTCACAAGTGAGCCTGTGCTTGATGGTGTTTGGTATGGCCCTCGCATCTAGGTTGTGCTTTGCTGCATGTCTGTAGTTTGCTCGGCAATGCGCACGACACTTTCTTCCTCAATCACCCACCCGCTCCTGTGACCTACCATCCCCACTGCTCCTCCTCTCGTTTGCAGAGCCGGCAGCCACCCCCGCCTCCAACTTCCCACAAGACTACCTGCAGCGAGTGAAGGAGACGCACCAGGTGGGTAATTTTGGTGGCAAGCGCTGGTGTGCCATATAGCTGCGGTTGAAGCCTGCAGCCAGCTGGCAACGCATTGACGAGCTGCACCTTGCGACGGCCCCCTGCACCCCACACCATTCAATCCATGCCCCCTGCTGGTTCTCACCCCGCCCGTTTATCCCTCCCTGCACCCCGCAGCATGGCGGCTACGGCAGCATTGGCTATGGCTACGCGTGGGCCACAGCGGAAGCTGAGAAGAACCTGCTGCGCACGCACACCACCGCAGTATCCAGCCGCATGCTGTACCGGCTAGCGCAGGTGGGTGGGATGGCTGCTGGGCTTGGCAGGTTGCCTGCACAGGAACGGCTGCACGGAGCACAGCAGGAGTACCAGCCAGGCCGTTCCGCAAAGTTGCCCAGCACCACGCCTCATATGGTAGCCAGCTCTGGTGTACATGCCACGCCCTTGGCAACATCGCGCGTTCGAAGCAATACTCGTGGTCTCACCACCTTGCTGCTGCAGGAGGGCTTCCGCCCAGCCAAGTACTTCTCCATCGACCGAGTGTTCCGAAACGAGGCCATTGACCGCACACACCTGGCGGAGTTCCACCAGATAGAGGGTGAGCCTGTGTGGCACTGCGCTGCTGCTTCTTGTATGTGGCGGAACTGGTTGATGGCTTGACTACTTGCCGCCTCTGCTCGCCACCAACCCCTGCAGGCGTGGTGTGCGACTACGGCCTCACGCTCAGCGACCTCATTGGCGTGCTGCAGGAGGTGCGCTGCTCGGTGCAATGCAGCGCTTTCCGTCGGTTACACCAGCTGGTTGTGGCAGGGTGCTTTAGCTGTAGCCGGACTCCGTGTTGCCCCTGCAGCTACGCTACCTTGCAGCTACGCTACCTTGTTGTGTACACCAAGCGTGTATTCTTCATTTGTTTGCCCCGCTGCCCGCAGTTCTTCGACCGCCTGGGCCTGAGCAAGCTGCGCTTCAAGCCCGCCTTCAACCCCTACACCGAGCCGTCCATGGAGATCTTCAGGCAAGCCTTGTTTTGTAGCATTAACCAGTTGTGGTCCAGTGGTTGCATGAGAAGGGATGTGCACCCGAGCCTTCCGTGGAGCTCTGCAGGCAAGCTGGCCTGCCTAACAAGGTTGCTGTCCACCGGAACAGTTGCTGCTCGCTGGACCTGCTACCTGCATGCTAATGCCGATCTCCTGTCCTGCCCCACCCCCTCACCCGCAGCTACTCGGAGCAGCTGGGCAAGTGGATCGAGGTGGGCAACAGCGGCATGTTCCGCCCCGAAATGCTGCGGCCCATGGGCCTGCCGGAGGGCGTGAATGTCATCGCCTGGGGCCTGGGCCTGGAGCGGCCAACCATGATCCTGTACAAGTGAGTCTTGGCTGTTTACTTGCTTGTGTACAAGGGCCTGCTTGCGTGTGTGCGGTTGGTTGGTGTTGGCCATGCATACCTGCTGCCCTCTTGGCAAGTGGCGCAACCAAGCCTTGCTGCCGTGCTGAATCGCAACGCACCGCCATCGCAACGCACCGCCACCCACCGCACGCCCTCCTATCTACTTCCTACTTGCAGCATCGACAACATCCGCGACCTGTTCGGCCACAAGGTCTCGCTCAGCATGGTGAAGAAGAACCCCATCTGCCGGCTGGGCCTCTGAGCTGGAAGCACCCGGGAGCGGCAGCAGCCGTACGGCCATGGGTGTGCCGCTCAACTGTGCCAGCCGCAGGAGCGGCGGTGGCAGCGCCTCGGCGCAGCAGCAACATGCAGCAGCAGCGGCAGCAGCTTTAACTTCATGCATTTGATTCTTTGCAGGCCGTCATGGCCGGCCCTTGATCCCTTGGTTTCGTAAAGCTGCTCATGGTAAAGCTGATTTGAGTGCGGCAGTGCATGGCAGGGGGTGCAGCATGCGCTTCAAGCACTGTGTCAGCTGCAGGAGGACCTCTCATTCGTCGCCATCGCCCCTTCCTGCCCATCATGAGGCACCATGCCAGATTAGGAGCAGATAGTGGAGCACCCAGCACGCCGCCGGCAGATCGCAGCGCTGAGCGGCAGCACGGCGGCGGCCCATGCAAGGCTGCCCCACTGGTTGCGCCACTCCAGCCCTCCACAGTCACGTTCTGCACCAGCTGAAGCAGGTGCAGCACTCCGGTGCACAGGAAGGCGGCCGAGTTCAACGCAAGGCCGCTCTGCCCGTGATCCATTCGCCCCCCTGCCTCCAGGTGTGCACCAGTGGGCCAGGCTGCGCACCAGGCGGCCCTGGCGTGGCCCTCACCGCACTCCGGCCCACTCGAGCCTCCCTAAAGCGCCCTCCCGCACCTGCAGCCCACCAAAGCAGCCTGACACCTCCACGATCGCCTGCCCGACCCTCACCGCAGCCGCTCCCCCACCTGCCGCCGCCGATGGCCCCCGAGCGGACGACCGCGCCGGCCGCCGCAGGTTTGGCCGGCACGCAGGTGCCCTCCGCCCCCAAGGAGGGCCCCGTGGGCATCGTGCGACGCCTGGTGCAGGGCCTGCGCAGCGACAATGCCGAGCAGGCGGCAGGCGTAGTCGCCAGCTTCGATCTCGCACTTCCCACCGCCACCGATGGCGTCGCTGCCGAGGTGGGCGGGCTGGGAGGTGGCAGAAGACAGCTGGGGCTGGTGGGAAGGCCTGGAGAGGGCTGCAGAGGGCTACACTCGATGCAAGTTGTGTCTAGTTGCTGGTCTAGGTTGACGGCAGCAGAACACGGGCGCACACATGCCGTTGACCGCGCCTTCCCGCCTGCCGAGCCGTTTGAATTCCGCCCCCTTCACCTGTCACCAACGGCTCTCAATTCCTGCGCTGCAGATGTACTCTGCCGCGTGCAGCAGCGCTGAGAAGGCAGATGCCGTGTCTGCCCTGCTGGCGGCCATGCTGGCGGCAGACAAGTGGGTGCTGGCGCCTTCCGAAATTGGGGTTGATGCAAAGCCATGGCTATGCCGTCCACAGCCTGCATGGCGTGCCATGTTGTGCTGACTGACTGCTGTACCTCATGAGATAAACCAGAATTTTCACGTTTGCAGCAACTGCCTCTCATGTCCATGCCTTCTTCCTGTGCAGAAATGGTCACGGACGCCCGCTGCGCCGCCTGCTGCTGACCCGCTGCGAGAAGGCCTTTGACCTGACGCCGCCGCCGGGTGAGCGAGCCGCTTATGCAGGGGATGATCAGCTAGGAAATGAAGATAATGTTGTGCTGTGCGGTTGGGCAACTGCGCAGCAGACAAGGCAGGCAGCAGTGCCACATGCCCAGTGCAGACCTCAGTAGCCAGTTGAGTGCCTGCTCACCTTCCTCCTTTTCCCATGCACTCGACTTGCAGGCATGAGCGGCGCGCACCGCGCCAAGCTGGGTGCTGTGGGCTTTGTCACCGCGCTGTTCCGGGCGGGCGTGGTGCCTGCCGCCGTCATCAAGGGCTGCCTGTCGGAGCTGCTGGAGCCGGTGGGTTGCTGCAGTTTTGATTTGACTGGGGTGTTGGCTTGCTCAACGTCCCTCCCGCTGTCACCGTACACTTGCAAATCAAGCGTAGGTGCCATCATTGCCACTTGCTGCGGGCAGGCATGAGGGCTGACGGTGTGCACAGCTGCCAGCTCGCAGCACCCACGTCTGCCGACTCTACATCACAGCTCTCTGCCCACCCCGCCGCTTCCAACCGTGCAGTTCCCCGGCCGCCGCCCACCGCCTCACGACCTGGAGTGCGCCCACATCCTGCTGGCGGGTGCTGGGCCCAAGCTGGACGGCTCGTCCGAGGACAACCGGCGCGCGATGGACGCCTACTGCCGTGTGCTGGAGGCTGTGCTGGCCCAGGGTGAGTCGATGCATGCCTGCAGGGTCTGCTTGCCCAAGCGGCGAGTCGCTAGCGCTCTGGCTGCCACGCGGCTGTGCTACTTGATTTGGTGTGCATGCGGCCCATTATTGCCTGCAGGCTAGTGGGTTTCAGTTCAAGACTGCACTCACACACTGCACCTGCGTACAATCCCAACGCCATTGCAGGCGCGGTCAAGCAGCAGCCCGCACTGGAGGGCAGCCTGCGCTCCCTGCTGGCCCTGCGGGCTGCCGGCTGGAAGCAGCCGGCCTCCACACCCTCTCCCGATGCGCCTGTAGCTTCAGCAGCTGCCTCAGCAGCGGCAGCAGATGCCGCCGCCGATGCGCTCGCCAGCCAGCTGACCCTCTCTGAGCCTGCCGCTGCCGCTCCAGCACCCGCCCCGGCTGCAATCCCAGCTGCAGCGCCAACACTCGTGGCCTCCCCAGCCCCTGCTGCCATCCCAGCCCCTCGGCCTGTGCCGGTGCCGGCGGCAGCACCCGCTCTGACCCCTGCCCCACAGCACTCGCCTGCCCCCCTGGCGGCAGCTCCTGCTGCGGCACCCATGCCTGCTGAGGCACCGCCGGCACTGCGGATGCCTGATGAGTGGGACTACCTCGCGCCGGCGGGTGCCGGCGTGTTTGGCCCCTTCTCAATGGAGCAGCTGCGGTACTGGGTGGAGCAGGGCCACCTGGAGCCGGGCGTGCAGGTGCGTGGGCCTTGGCGCAGCCCCTCCTGGGGAAGAGAGAGGAAATGGAGGAATGATTTGCAGTGGCAAATGCATGTTGCGTTGTGTCTGGACAGCAACCAGCGTGCCTGCTGCTTTGCACATGCAGCATTGTGAACCTAACATGATTTGCCCCTCGCCTCATCCTCTGGCCCGCAGGTCAAGCCGCACAGTGCCGCCAGCGGCTGGTGGGACCTGCCCACTGCTTCCCATTGCCTGGCAACCGGCCAGCCTCTGCCGGTCGCCCCCGCAGCGCCCCTGCCGCTGCCTCCGCCATCGCTGCACCTGCGCATGGAGCTGGCACCTGGTGCAGCCCTGCGGCTGCAGGCCACCCCTAGTGGCATGTCGATTGTCAGCGGAGCCCTGCCCGGCCCGCGCCCCGGCCCGCCGCCAGCCAGCCTTGGCAGCAACGGCGTGTGGGCTGGCCATGCCACGCCGGTGCAGCAGCTGGCTGCCTTCCAGCAGGGTGAGCCAGGGCGGCTGGTCTGACTGGTTATTGAATGCCTGTGCAAGTTTGTGTTCACATGTGCGCGCCTGTTCTCACCCTGTGAACATGTGACCTGACCCCTGCTCCTCAACCTCATCACTGCTCCCTTGCAGAGAGCTGGCCATCGCTTGGAGGCGCACCCGCCCCCGGCGCAGGCGCTCCGCTGCCCACCTCTGCCTTCGCTCCTCCACGCCCCAGCGCACCGCCTGCGGTGCAGCCTCAGCCCGCCTTCCAGCCTGCCTCCCAGCCGCCTGCGGCTGGGTTCAAACCAGCACAGCAGGCACAGCGCCACGAGGTGCCAGATGCCACCTCCTGGGGCGCTGCCCCAGCTGCCCAGCCTGCTCCAGCGGCAGCAGTGCGGCCTCCGGCGCCCCGCCCCGCCCCCACCGCCCCGCTGGCGGTTCCCAAGCCGGTGGCGGCCCTGGCTCGCGCCTATTCTAGCGGTGGCGGCAGCTCGGCTGGCAGCAGCCCCGCCGGCAGCGCCGGCATGGGCGGCGGCTGGAGTTCCACGGGCGGTGGCAAGGCTGCCGGCGGTGGCGGAGGCGGTCGCAAGGGCAAGGGTGTGGGCTATGAGGACGACAAGGTGGGATCCTACAGGCAACTGGGCAAGCAAAGGCAGTGCTATATGCTCAACACACACTGCCATGCTAGCCACGCAGCAAGTATGTGGCCTGTCCATGCAGCTGCACTGCTCCCCGCCTCAGCCTGAACAGCCACTGTGTCTCCGTTTCTGCTCCACCCCCACCTGCAGGAGTGGCTGGTGAAGAACGCGCGGGGCAAGGTGTCAGGCCCCTTCACCGGCCCCGAGCTGCTGGACATGCTGCTGAACGACACGCTGGCAGACTCGTCCCAGGTGCGCACAGCTGTGGAATGTAGCATTGCGTCTGAGCTGTGGGGTTTGAAGGAGGAGGTTGATTTGCGTGCCCCAAGCCATTGCCTCCTTGAAGCATCACTCACTCGCACCGAGACTCCTTCCTGCTCGTGCAGATCAAGAAGAACGACTGGAAGGCGTACCGCCCGCTGGAGGAGGTGCGAGCAGGGCGGCACAGGGGTGGCGTATTTGCTAGACTCCTATGACAGGGGCGAGGAAGGGTGTCACATGCCCGCCATATTCAAGTTTGATTTGCCTTCTTCGCCACCCTGCCGCAGGTGGAGGACTTCATCCTGGAGATGTACAGCAAGAAGCCTCGGGCGGGCGCCAAGCCACAGCCGCCGCCCGCCGCCGCCCGCCCCGGCCGCCGCCGCTCATCTGAACTGGAGAACTACGGCAGCGGCGGGCGCAAGTCCTATGCCCACACCAGCCCCAACAACGCCGGCTGGCAGCTGCGCGCAGGTCGGTAGGCAGCAGCTGGAGGGGAGGCGAACGCACACTGGCATGCACGCTGGCGCCAGAAGGGCGGCAGGCACCGTCGCCACGGCAAACATTCAGCCTGCACCTCAGCGCAGCAGCCAGCAGGCACCAGTCAACCGTGTTGTCGGGGAGCTGGGGCTCAGCACTTGTCGTTCAGTATGCACACTTCACCATTCTTCGACTGTAGCGCTTCAGCCTATGTAACAGGCACGCCCGCCCTCCCCTGCCGCCGCCCCCGCAGTGCATGCGGTGGCGGCGGGGGCAGCCGGCCAGTCCCCAGGGCGCTCAGCACTGTGGCAGGGGCGCAATGGGCAGGCAGGGGGAGCAGACGCTGCTTGGGAGGAGGCTGCTCACCAGCCGGCAGCTGCACAGCTGCCTGGGGAGGAGCGCCAGCCTGCCGCACCCGAGCAGCAGCAGTGGGGCCATGCTGAGCCTGCTGTGGACATGCCGCTGCCTGGCACCCCTGCAGCAGCAGCCCCGCCGGTGCACTGGGAGGATGCAGCAGCCGAGGGGCTGGCCCTGGGCACCCCCGCCACAGCTGGGTTTGGTCCAGACCAGCCGGCAGCTGCCACACTGCCGTCGCCATTCTACACGCCTGGCCCAGCTGGCATGGCCGACGGCCTGCTTGGTGGGTTCACACCCAGCACGGATGGCGCCGGCGGCAGCGGCAGCATGCAGCTGGGGAAGCCTGTTTGGGGCTCGCCTGCTGGCTGGGGCAGCCCGGCATCCGCAGCAGCTGCAGGCGGCTCCCCTGCAGGCGCCCCCCAGGGGGCAGCCATGGCAGGCGGCCCGCAGGTGCCAGCTGGGCCCAAGGCTGCGTTTGCCTCTTGGGCAGCCGCTGTAGCCGCCCGGGCGACAGCTGTTGGCAGGTAGGCAGCCAGTGGCGCAGCTGGAACCGCAGGCAGTGGCTGATGCAGCAGCAGCCAGGCGTAGCGGGCCGCATCACAAGCTCTTGTCGTTTGTCGTGGTAGCCAAGCAGTCAGGCATACAACCGTGGATGTGTAATATCGATAGATCTAGTAAAGCCTCATCGTGGTACCACGCCAGAATGAGGGGCAGCTTTGCAAGGAACCATGCGTGCATCGGCGAGCTGCTGTCGGCCCGACCGCCGGCAGCGGCCGCCGCCAGCAGCCCCTGCTGGCACCGCCGCTGAAATTAAACATGGCAATGCGTCCGTCACTGCCAGAGAGAGGCAGCGCAGCTGCTGAAAGGCCACAGCGCAAACGCCGAGGGCCAGGCTCGCCCAGCAAGCCGCTGCGGGGCTCCCAGCTGGCTGAATCGTTGGAGATGACAGTGCAGATTAGATCAAGCCACTCAGTATGCGGAACAGGCGCGAGGGGCATCAATGCAGCAATGAGCGCCTGCTCAAGCATCTTCCGGCCTGGCTAGAGGCCTGCTAGAGGCCGATCGTTTTTGAGCGCCAAGTCGTTGGCTCCTTGCGGCGCCAAGTGGCCAGGTGAACCGCCGCCCCCGCCTACAGACGGCCTGCCGCCTTCCCAGTGCTCACATGCCCCCCAGGGCCGACAGCAGCAGCCGCAGCTCTGGTGCCAGCGCCCAGGGAGCCTCCGCCCCTGCTGCCGCTGCCGCCGCCGCCAGCGGTGGCCCCAGCACTTCTGTTAGCCAGCCACCAGAGCCGCCCGAGTTTGCAGCCGCCAAGCTGCAGTGGGCGTTGGCAGTGCCGCCAGAGCAGCGCCAGCCGTCTGTGCAAGCCTTCATCGACAGCTGCGAGTGCACCACTGAAGCCACGCGCCTGCTGGCGGCCGCCCCGCTGGCCCTGCTGCCCGGCCCTGCCAAGCTGCGGGGACTGCTGCTGCTGCTCAAGGCGCACTTGAGATCTTTCGGGCAGTCGCCAGCCGTGCCAGGGCTTCACCTTCTACCTATTCCTCCAGATAGGCATGTGCCCGAGCAGGCGCGGTGCAACCATATAAAGCTACTGACCCAGGTGAGGAGGTGAGAGCTGTCCTAGCTCTTGTCTGGATCCCCAAAGCACCCGGAAAGCTTGGCTTGCCTCAGGCTGATATCTCCACAGGCCATGGGACATGAATGCCGTACTACTTGCAATCCTGCAGGAGCCCTCAGGGCATCACCCCGAGCTGCAGCCGCTGTATACGGTGGCAGCGACCGCAGCCCATGTTGTGCTGCTTAGCGGGATGGCGACAGCGCACACCCAGGCGGCATCCCTGGCCAACAGCAGTGCAGCACCGATTGCGCGGAGCTTCAGCAGCCGCCGGCTCTCTGAGCTGGTGGAGGGGCACACACCAGTGAGCCCGGACGAGGCGGCTGGGCTGCTGCGAACTGCGCTGGATGACATCCGGCAGTTGCGCGCCCCGCTGCAACACCAGCTTGCAGCCATGGGTGGCGGTCTGCTGACTGTCCAGCAGCTGGAACACAACTTGCTCTTCCAGCTGGCAATGGTGCACACCTGGGCAGCCACCCCTGACGGCGCATACTGTGGTGGCCGGATCGACCGGCAGCACGCGGCGGCTGGGCGGGCCGCCTTCAGCGCGGCTTTGGAGCTGAGCCATGATGACTTTTGCACGTCCGGCCTGCTGGTTGCACTGTCCAACCTGCTGCGCCGCACCGGGGCAGTGGCAGAGGCGGAAGCGGCGCTGCGCCGCGCTGTGGCCGCAGCACGTGCATGCGGCGACGCTATGCAGGAGCTGAATGCAGCTGCAACACTTGCCAGCGCCATTGCAGCCCAGGACAGCTGGAGCTATCAGGAAATGGAAGGACTGGTGGCGGCCATGCAGCGCTGCCTGAAAGACTGCAAGCCCTGGTCGCCCAACCCAATTCAGAGCCATTATCGAGAGGTGCGGTCGAGTAGGGCCGCAATGCCTGGGCTGGGGCTGAATTTTGTTTGACCAATTCAAGTAGTCAGACGACAGCATCAACGTAGGTGTTTGGGAGTGAGCCCTATCTTGCTCACTTAGTCCTGCCTGCAGCGTGCACGCGAAGCTCAACGCGATTTGGACGACGCACGGCGCGCCTGGCCAACCAGCTACGCCAGCCGGCAGCTGCCCGCCAAAGCCGCCGTTATGTACCCCAACTCATTCGTGCCCGACAGAGCGGCAAAGAAGGTGAGTGTGGCGTGCTGTGGTGGTAGGGAGTGGGTCAGTTGCACATGTGCGGCGCGCACGCCAGCCAGGTATTCGGCTGTAGCAGCTCGGTATCCGGCATGCAGGCGCAGACCAAATTGTGCCTCCCCACCTGCAGTTTGGCGCCTGCAGCGGCTGCGGAGGCCATTATGCTGAGCTCAAGGCCTGCTCCCGCTGCCGCACCGCCAAGTACTGCTCCCGCGCATGCCAGGTGGGGGTGGCATACACCAGAGTGTGCAGGACACTGTGTGTGGCATTATGCGGCCTACACTCTGCATCGGCGGCAGTGGCACAGCATGGGTGCAGACCGTGTTACTTGCGGTGCTGGTGCTGCCATGCCAGCCGGCTCATTGACTCAAGTGACCAACGCAGGTCATGCAACTGGTTCCTCGTATCGGTTTCCTTGCGCGCATCCCGCCCACTTCTGCAGGCTGATCACTGGCGGGCGGGGCACAAGGCCGAGTGCGTGCCGGTGGGCGAGCGTGCTGAGAGCAGCAGCCGCAGCAGCTGAGGCTTAGCAGCGAACGGCAGCAGGGTGCCTGCGGCTGGCTGGACTGAAGTGGGTGCATCCGGCTGGGGTGAAACATTCAGCTGGCTGGTTGCTTACAAATCATCAGCCGTAGTATGCAGCTTGGGGCACGAGGGTTGCCGTCCTGTGATGCAGCCGGCCCAGCCGACACATGTCTGCACTGTGCCTGTGGCAGGGCGTCTGCGCAGGCGACAGCACCCTCAGTGGTATTCCTTTGGCTTTGGTGCATGCATGATAGTGTTCGCAATCTACTAGTGTCTGTGTAATGAATGCTTGCAGCAGAGCAAAGTGCATGTGAGATCTGTCGTGGCATCGCCGCCTGGCAGGCGTGCGGCAAGAGCGGCGGCAGCGTTGCCAGCGAGGCAGCAGCATGCGCACAGCTTGTTGCAGAGAGTGCATGGCAGCAGGCCGCCTTCCCCAGCCTGATCTAACTAGTCTGTTGGCAGCAAGGCAGGCAGCTGTCATACTCGTCTGACTCGCAAGGGAAGTTTAGCACTTGCTCTGAGGCTGATGTCCCTACATGCCATGAAACATGACTGCGGTGCTGCTCGCAAGCCTGCAGGATCCCTCTTCGCACCACCGAGAGCTGCAGCCTCTGTACACAGTGGCAGCCACATCGGCCTACGCTGTGCTGCTGAGTGGGATGGCCATGCTCCGCAGCCAGGCGGTATCCCTGGCCAACAGCAGCGCAAAAGAGGTGTCGCAGAGCGTGGGCAGCCGTCTGCTATCTAAGCTGCAGGAGTGGAGGGAACCAGTGGGCCTGGACAGTGCGGCTGCATACCTGGAAAGCCTTGTGAGCGAAGTGCGGCGGCTTCGCCCCCTGCTGCAGCAGCAGCTGGCAGGCATAGGCGGCGGCCAGCTGAGTGTGGCAAGCTTGGAGCACAACTTGCTCTTCCAGCTGGCAATGGTGCACACGTGGGAAGCCACCCCCGATGGCGCATACTGCGGCAGCCGGATCGACAAGCAGCATGCGGCAGCCGGGCGGGCCGCCTTCAGCGCTGCTTTGGAGCTGAGCGACGGCGACCGCAGCACATCTGCCCTATTGATTGCGCAGTCCAACCTGCTGCGCCGCACGGGCGCTGAGGCAGAGGGGCAGGCGGCGCTGCGCCGCGCTGTGGCCGCAGCACGTGCATGCGGCGACGCCTTGCAGGAGCTGAATGCAGCTGCAACACTTGCCAGCGCCATTGCAACCCAGGACAGCTGGAGCTATCAGGAGATGGAAGATCTGGTGGCGGCCATGCAGCGCTGCCTGCAAGACACCAAGCCCTGGATGCCGGGTCCTGCGTGGAGCACCCTCCGCGAGGTGCGGGCAAGTGGTGTGGCAAATGCCGATACTTTGTTCTTGTTTACTTGTAGGCTACGCCCCAACAATAGCTTGCAGCTTTGACACATTGGGCGACCATGCCACCATGCCTCCCTGCAGCGTGCCCGCCAAGCTCAGCGCCATTTGGACGATGTGCGGCGCATTTGGCCAACCAGCTGCACTACCTGGCCGCTGCCTGCTAAAGACATCATTATGTCCCCCAGCGGGTTCATGCCCAACAGAGCCGCAAAGATCGCAAGTTATTTTTGGCCTGGTGCACCCTGCTCGTGCTGTGTTCGCTGGGGGGAGGGCGTTCAGATGCATGCATGCAGCAGGACTGCCAAAACGAACCCAGCAGTCAAGCACGGCATGAGATTCAGTAAGCCACACAGCCTGCTTTGGTTCATTATGCAGGTCGGCGCCTGCAGCGGCTGCGGCGGCCATTCTACAGAGCTCAAGTTCTGCGCCTGCTGCCGCAGTGCCAAGTACTGCTCCCGTGCATGCCAGGTGGGGGTGACGCACACCAGTGTGTGCAAGGGTCTGGGGCAGTGTTCACTCGCAGATTGGTAGGCAGCAGCCATGCAGGTGCGGTGCAGCAGCAATGCAACCTGAGGTGTGTCTTTGCGCCCATCATACCACCTTTTGCAGGCTCAGCACTGACTGGCAGGGCACAAGGCCGAGTGTGTGGCTGTGGGGGAGCGGGCACCGGACAGCAAGGGCCGCGGCAACGGCAGCAGCTAGGCTGTGAGCTGGTCTGGGGTAGCAGCAGGGCATGTGGAGTTTCGAGGATCGGCAGTAGCGGCGCGAGCGGCAGCAGCGGTGGTAACTGGCCAAGCCGCCGGGAGCTCCAGCCCCTGTCTCAAGATGAACCAGCTGTTACTCAATGGCGCAGCGGCAGCGACAGCAGGGGCCGCAGCGGCCATGTCGCAGCCTGCAATGCCAGGCGGCGCCCAAATAAAATCAGCCCGCCTTGCACCTGAGCCTCAGTTTGCCGCCGCCATGTTTCATGGTTGTTCTGCTATGCGATTGAGTCTGGTGACCCTTGTGGACAGCACATGCACCATGTGCGGCATCAGCAGCGGCGGCGGCACAGCGGCAGCGCAAGTGTCCGTGTCTCCCGCTGTACGAGCGACCAGCTGGGTTCATTGGAGCAAGACACAGTTGATCTCCCAAACCCATTGCGGCAGTCAGAAGGCTGTGAGCGCCTTGCCCGTGGCTGGAACCCGCGTCGGCAGCTGGGCACAGCCGCGTTCGACCTCCCTGCGCCACTTGCAGCCTAAATTTGCGGCCCTCGAGCTCCGGCGACAGCAATGGGGCGCGCGGTAGCGGTCGCGCTGCTGGCTGCAGTGGGCTTCGCAGGTGCGCCGCTGCCCAGCTTCCCGCTGCCCGGGATGCCGCAAAACGACTCAGATCTGGCGTTCTACGTGCAGTGCCGCGCCACGACGGCCAGCAGAGGCTGCGACGGGGGCGCCGCCGCCGCCAGCTCTCGCCCCCGCTGCACCTGCTGGCTGCTCGGGTCTCCGATCGGCTGCTGCTAAAGGCCACAGTGGGGCAAATTTTGCGCACACGCATTCTGCGGCAGGGCTCGCTGCGGAAGCGGCTTGCCACCGTCAGTCGCACTGCTTGCCCGACCCACCAATCCCCATCCGCCGTCCTTCCCTCCATTGCCCTCCCGCTGCAGCCCTGGCGGGCGCTGCCGAGTTCAGCCCCGACTCCATCCCTGACTGGGTTTACATGGGCAAGCAGCGGCCCACCGCCCAAGAGGACCTGGACTTCAACTACCAAGACGTGGCTGTGATGAATGGGGTGGGCCAGGTGGGTGCTGACCTTGGGACCATTGGACTACGACAAGCTAATATGATTAGCTTTGAGGCCTGCCCACTTGCATGGCTGCCGGTTGAGCGCCGCAAGTTCACTGCGCGCCCCACTCTCCTCTGGCTGTCTGGTGTGGATACACAGCTGGCTGCGGTTGGCCTTCAGAGGGTGCATGGCCTGCCTGCCCACCTCCTCCAAGCCTAAGTGTGGCTGCCACTCCAGCCAACATGCTCCACTGCATGCATTGCCACCTAGATTTCCAGCCTTCCCCAACCCCAAACCCAAACTGCAGGCGTACGATCTGGTGCTCTGGGGCGACTCCCTCACCGCCGACATGTGCGACTGTCTTGCCGATCTCCAAACCAACTTGCCTCAATGCCAAATCTTGTGCTGCAGGCATACGACCTTGTGCTCTGGGGCGACTCGTTGACCGCCGACATGCGCGACTGGCGGGCGGATGCGTGGGACGACTTCTTCCCTCCCGCGGAGCTGCTGGCCCAGCCGCTGGGCATGGGCGGATCCACGGTGCAGGTGGGCTGGCTGCTGCCTTGCTGCTGCTCCTGCTGCTCCTGCTGCCTCATTTAGGGCCACGCTTCATGAACCCCAATCTATTTTGCCACAGGGGCTGGCTGCCCGCCTCATCCCGCGAGTCCGTCAAGCATGATTAAATTACCAGCCTCATGTGTGTGCCAAATCTGCAGGATCTGGCTGCCCGCATCATCCCCCGAGCCTGTCGAGCATGATCAACTTACAAGCCTCGTCTGTATGCCACACTCTGCCACAGGAGCTGGCTGCCCGCATCATCAAGGACGGCTGTCAACTGCGCCTCACCTTGCAACATATGTTCCATACCAACTCTGCCACAGGAGCTGGCTGCCCGCATCATCAAGGACGGCGAGCGCCCGGACATCGACCCCAAAGCCATCGTGCTGTGGGTGGGCACCAACAATGTGAAGCAGCCGAACGTCAAGAACGCAAACCCCGCCGACAAGCTGGACTGGTGCGGGTTTTGCTGCCGGCCATGGCTGTTTGCAATGGAAGCATGGCAATGCGGAGTGCAGCCACCGCCCCAGGCCTGCTGCGGGTGGGTCCGCCACCTGTTCTGTTTTTTTTGTCCCACTTCAGAGGCTGCAATTGCGATGAACAATGGCTAAGCAGCGTTTGTTACACTGCCCTTCTGTGCGCAGGCTGATCCAGTGGCTGCAGCACAACATGCCCAACACCAAGCTGGCTGTGTCTGGGCTGATCCCCAATGATGCGGTGAGGGCTTGCCGCCGCTGCTGCTACTCTTGTTGCTGCTGCTGCTCTTGTGTTGCTTGCTGCCGCCGCCGCCGCCGCTGTCGTCGCCTGCTGCCGCTGCGGCTTCTTCGCTGCTGCCTTGCTGTCCTCACTTCAATGGGTGCACAGTTGAAAACGTGGCACAGCGGCACTGAAATGCAGTTGGTCTGTCCTCCCCTGCTCCCCGCAGAAGGATGTGGGGCCCACAAATGAAGAGTACAAAGCGATGGCCGAAGCGAGAGGCGTGCTTTTCTTCGACTGCACAGAGGGTATGGAGACAGATGGCTCCGGCACGAGCACCATGTTTGGTACTTCTTGATCTACCACACGGGCTTGGTCGCACTCGCTGCTGCTGCTGCTGCTGCTGCTGCCGGCTGCTGCTGCTGCTGCGCACTCCTCTGTCGGGGAAAGCATGGGGAGCTCGACCATGTGTACACCTGCTATGGCCCAACAGACCTGGACCCCAACGACAAGAGCAGTACGAGGATGGCACGCAGCAAACCCAGCCTTGTGTATCACTTTTTCCAATTTCCTTCCTTCTTCCCAGCAGGCCTGGACCCCAGTGACAAGGAGCAGTATGAGGACGGCACACACCTGACGCGCGCAGGCCAGCGCGTCTGGCTCGAGTGCATGCGGCCGGCGGTGCAGCCGCTGCTGGCTGGCAACGCCACCGCTGCTGCCTAGGAGCCAGCACCCAGCACAGCTTGCACATTTGAGCACCTGCATCAGAGCAGCGCTGTTAGCAGGGTCTCCTGTTGAGCTTTTGGCGCAAATGTGCCACACCGTTGCGCAACGATTCGTTTCATAGATAGGTACACATTCCTCGATCTGTCCCCGACATTACTTGGCGCAGCTGCCCTCCTGTGTATCCCCCCAATACCCTTTCCTCGCTTCTCTCTTCAACTGCTCACGCATTGCTGAGCAATCTCTTGTGTATTCGTGAACAACAACAATGCTATTATAGTACAAGTGCAGAGTTCAGCATGGAGCCAGGGCCTAGCTTTCCATGGCATCGCCGCCGCCATCCGCCGGCCGCGGCACCACACGCGCTCGCTGCCCCGCTGCTGCTGCGCCACCGCCGCCCTGCCGCCGCTGCAGCACTAGTGCGCGTATGCTTGTGACCTCTGCTGCTGCCTCTGGGTGGCCGGGTGCCAACTGGAGCACGCGTTCCATTGATTGCAGCGCCAGCTCTGGCTCCCCCAGATTGAGCTGCAAGGCAGGAGCAATGGCAGGCGCGTTGGCAGGGGGCTGTAATGGGACTGCCCAAGCAGACAGCGTCTTTGTGCTTAAACAAGTGTGCCACAGGGCTGGGAAGCTGTCGAACATGCAGCACTCAGCGCAGCACGCCCAGCAGCAAGCTCGGACCACAGCACGCAGAGCACAGCGCAGCCCAGCGCACCTGCGCTCGCGATAGCGTGAGGTGCCCCTCTGGCCACGCTGGCTGCAGCTCCACGGCACGCTGTGCACTCTGCACTGCCTTCCAGTCCTCCCCAACCTCCAGCCAGACCTGCGGGGTGGTGTTGGTTGGATGCACGATGGTGGGTCGGGGTGCTGCTGGCTGGACGCTCAAGCTCACTGCAACAAGTGCAACAGCTGTGCACGCCACCGGCGAGGCTTTCAGCGCTGCTTGATCAATGTGCTGCCTCCCTATGCCAATGGTAGCTCGGGGCGTCAACCCAGTGCAGGCTCATCTCAGGCTGGCTGCCCTGGCGGACCTGCCAAGCCACACTGTCCCCAGCAATTCCGCTCACCTGTGCCTTGGCCTCATGCAGCTTATGAGGCTCAGCAGGCGAGGCCGCCAGCGCTGCATCCCACCGCTGTATGGCCATGCCCCAGTTGCCTGCGGCTGCCGCCCGATCTCCAGCCTCCTGCAAGGCAACAGCGGGCGGAGCAGGTTTGCGGCAGCAGTGGCGGCGGCGGCGGCAGCGGCAGAGGCCAAAGGGGGTGATCGGGCCTCGCCTGCAACTGCGCAGCCGTCTGAACTACGGGAGGGGCGCCCTGCGGGGCTGGAAGCTCCTCCTCGTCGCTATCAAAAACAGCGGCGTCCGCTCGGGCCTTTCCCCGGCCTGAGGCCTTCACGTTGAACGCTTGGAACGACATCGGACGCGGCTCAGGGTGCAGCGGGGACCAGCGTTGCTTGCACAGGCGCCACTGCCCACGGCGGCAGCCTGCCCGGCGTGCTCTGCTGCGGCATGCTCTGCTGCGAAACGTTGGCTGGTAAAACACACAGCCTTCTCAGCCACGGCCACAATTTTACAGGTGTAATGGGAAATCCAAGCCACACTAGAGTGTCCTGAGCATCATCGCAACCTCCTCAGTGCCGGCGCCACCACGCCATAGCCAGGCCCGCTGCTGCTGCTGCCACCAGCACCGCCCCGCCGCCCAGCAGCAGGCGCCGGGTTGCTGGGTCGCTGGGCCAGCCCCACGCTGCCGCTGCCGCTGCACCTGGCACTGCTGAGGATGCTGAGGGCGCCGCTTTTGTTGATGACTCGGCCGACGCTGAGGCTGAACCGCCCTTGGGTGCCGCCGCTCCCCCTTGCTGAGCCCGTTCCGCCGCTGCCGCCCCTCCCGCTGCAGGGCCGGCCGGTGCCGCGGCCTGCTGTGCTGCCTGCTGCTGCGACTCTCCCTGCTGCTGTGCACGCTGCGCGGATCGGTTGACGCCTTCCATTTCCGCTGCCATCAGCGGGCACACCTGCGGCAGGCAGGCAAGACGAGAGGCAGGCAGCAATGTGTTAGCTTGCTATTTGCAAATTGTTATTCAAACAGGAGCTGAGAAAGCTCCTTCAGAAAGTAAGCACTGTGAGAGGATGCCTCCAACCAGTCAAGCCATGCCAAGCAAATGGCAGCGTTGGTAAACACTGCGGCAGCAGCAGCAGCTGCCTGCCCCTAGGCGCACCTTCTTGTGGCGGCCCCAGCTCTGCCGCTGGCACTTTTCGCTGCAGTAACTCGCTGTGTGGCACTTGCCGCAGCGCAGCAGGTGACCCGTGTCGGCCTTGCCGCAGGTGCAGCACACCGGCACGACAAAGCCCTGCGGGCATGGGGGGGGCGCACCGCAGAAGGCAACTTGTGGGATGGAAAGCCGGACACACCCACTTCAGCCCAACATTGCCAGCGATAACTGTGTCACGTTCTGAAGCAGTACCGCAGCCAGCCGACCGCACCTCTGCATAGTTGAGGCGGTCGCCGCGGATGACCGCCGCCGCCAGCTGGCCAACCACGCCATTCTGCCAATAGGAGCGTGGGGCAGCACGGAGCATCAGCCACCTGTATTGATGCTCAGCAGCTGTGCCATTGTGTCTTGCATCTAGTCTGCCACCACTGCGAGCGCGCAGCTATCAGCCATGCCCAGCAGAAAACCCACAGCCGCACCTGCTGCTGCTGCGCCAGCGCCGCCAGGCCGCGGACGCCGGCCCGGCTCAGCAGCGCGTGCATGGCCTCGTCCAGCGACAGAAAGTCGCGGGAGGTCATGATGGCCAGCCCCTCTGTGGGTGGAGCAAGGATGGAGGGAGTAACCACTAGCATTCGGCAAAAAGGGCAAGGCGGCAGTGCAGCGGTGGCGGCGGCGGCCTGAAAGCGGCTTTCTGGCGGGCGCACCATCCTTCAGAGCAGGAAAATAGACTGCGAAGAACGTCGATGGCGGCAGCGAGCGGTGAACGGCGGCCCAGGCAGCGAGGCGGGCCGCGATGGGCTCCACGGCGCCTTCAGACTGTGTGCCATCATGCCCCTGCCTTCTGCCAGCCATGGTGGGGGCTGCTGTAAGCGACGAAAGACACGCAGGCGCACGTGTGTCTTGGGTTGAGGCGCCGGCGGCAAGTGGCGGCGGCTGCGCCGCATCAGGCGCAGCGGGTGGCCGGAGGGGCAGCCTGCTCTGGTTTGTTTGGCATCGGTGTGCTCATGCGTGTTACATGTGCGGTTACACTCAGCCGATACAAAAGTGGAGGTGGTGGCAGGAGAAAGAGCCCGGTGCGCCGCACAGCGGCTGAGCAGGCGGCGCTTTGCTGCTGTGGGTGCATCAACTTCATTGCTGCTTGGAGCCTTGTAGCCTGCAGCAGGATTCGCACAACACCATAGCTCTTACTACTTGCGCGCGCTGCATGCAAGAGTCATGACCTGCCTGCCCCTTCCAGCCTGCCCGTAATGGGGCCCCTAAAAATGCAGCCAACCTACGCTCCGCTCAGCGCGGTCCTGCAGCGCCAGCTCCACAGCAGGCAAGCCAGGAGGCCAACAAAGCATGCACAGCACAGCACGCACCGCTCAGCGCGGTCCCGCAGCGCCAGCTCCACGCCAAACTGCTGCAGCCGCGGCGGCAGGCCCTCAATGCGCGCCCCCGCCCGCAGCAGCAGCACCGCATCATCTGCCGCCATGCGCCGCCGCTGCGTGAAGTCGAGCTTGGCGGCCAGCAGCTCCGAAGCGTCAGCCCCAGCAGCAATGAGCACTTCTAAGGCCGGCAGGTTCTCGTAGTGCAAGGCCGCTTCGAGTGCGGGCCGGCCGTTGGCACCAGCTGCCAGCATCAGCCGCATGACGTCTGCAACATGCTCGTCCATCGCGACTTGGGAGGCGAGGCGCGCCAGCGGGCTAACGCCCATGCTGCGCGGTTATGGGGATTGGGGGCGGGTGGCAGGTGGGAGTGGTGACCGACCGAAAGCGGGCACACCAGCTCCGCCCTAGTTAACCCTCTGATCCCTTGGTATGTCCACCTGCCAGATGCAAGCAGCACGTTACACCAAAGCCAAACAAAACCCAAACCGCACTCACTCGTCTACAGCATTCACGTTCGCGCCAGCCGCCACCAGCAGCCGGGCGCAGTCGGCGGCGCCGCGTGCGCGAGAGGGTTCAAGGGTGGCCAAGATGGCCTTATTAACCATATGCGTGTAGGTGCCCCAGAGAGACACGGCATGGAGAGGGGTGCGCTCCTGTGTGGGTGCGGGGGCAGGGGCGCGAATCGAGATAGCCTGCAGGCTGCCTGCTGGGATCATGCTGTGGGACGCTGTGTGTATTTATGGGCATCTGTGCAAGCCAGTGCAGGAACTACACAGCCCCTGGTGCCTCCCTCCCCGGCCCCCAGCTGCGCGCCTGGCAATCCCGAGCGTTGGGGTTGGCACCATAGCGCAGCAGCAGCTGGACAGCATCTGCATGGCCCTGAGCTGCAGCCATCATGAGGGCATCCGAGCCCCAGTTGTCCTGCGCAGAAGATGACAGGGCGGCACAAGGGTTGAGGGCTTTGCAATGCAGCCACATTGCAGTGGCTGCTCAGGCAGGTGTGGCCAGCAGAACCCTACAGCTGGCATGCCCGCATCCACGCTCAGCATGCCCAGCAGTCACCTGCAGCGTGCCCAGCGCCCACAGCGGCAAGCCCAGCTGCGCCCACCTGTGCACCCACATCCGCTCCCTGCTCCAGCAGCCGCTGCATCCTAGCAGTGTGGCCTCGCCGCGCGGCACGAATGAGGGCCGTCTGCCCAAACCTGTCGCGCACAGACGGGTCGGCAGGAGGCGCATGCAGCGCACCCTGCTGCCGCTGAGCTGCCAGGCGCGTCGCGCCCCTGCCAAGCCGGACTGTGCCGCCGCCACTGCTGCTGCTGCTGGTTGAGGTGCAGTCCTTGGCACGCCTTGCGCCTGCAGGTGTATGGTATGGCCATGCAGCAACATCAGCATGCAGATGACAGGCGGCGGTAGTTAAGGTGGCAAGGCGAGCTGGACGCCAGCTACACAAGCCGGACAGCCCAGGCAAGGCAAGTTGTGCTCTCACATGTCAAGCCGGACGCGTCATGTGCCCGGGAGCGCGATCGCAGGAAGGCGGCGCTCGGCATGGTACAGCAGGCGGTGCGGCTGGCCAGTGCTGATGCCGCCATGGGTCCTGTATTGCAATTCCTGTAAGCATTATTGCGGCAGGTTATATGTTGTGTGACGAGCACAAGGCCGCGCTACATGGGCTGCAAAGTCGAAGGGGCGACGGCAGCGGCAAGGCGGCAGCAGCGCGGCGATGGCGGCGGGCCAGGTGTGGCGGCAGCTGCGGCGGGATCGAGACTGCAAACAACTGCCACCGTCGAGCTTACCCACGGAAATGACAGCTCTCGGGAGCGTGCGCACGAGCGGCACTCAACCCGCTTGCTGCCTGGAAGGCTCCACCGTGCAAGCCGAGCTTTGAAGACGCAGTAGAGATGTCAGTGATCGATGGGACGTTACTTCGGCTGGCGCCCGACCTCCACAGGCTTGCCGGCCCGGCGCCGCTGCGACCGTCGCAGCGCGGCCGAGGGGCAGCTGTGAGTTTCTCTTGCAGCAGACTATTCTCTGCACCTGGTTCGAGGCCTTTCAGCGGCATGGTTGCAGTCACAAGCTGATGCTGCCATACTACCTGCAGGCAATGCAGGCCGACTGGGCTGCACTGGGCCACCCAGCCATCCTGCCGCGGCTGCCATCACTTTGTGCTTTAAATCCAGGCTGGCTGCCTTGACTGCTGCTTGCCATGTGACCCTACCGATTGCAGTTTTGCAGCCACACGATCTTCACGCAAGTTCACAGTGTTAGCACAAGCCAACTGGTGCACAGCTACCTTTGGGACCAAATGTTGTGCAAGCACTTGTGCCTGTCCGGCCTGTGTGTGGGCCACCCAGTGCACCACGGCCGCCAGGCTGCCCGCACCATGCCGAGGATCGCGCCTCACAGGTTGCGAGCATCAAGTTCACAGAAGCAGGGCTAGAGGAACAGCGCAGGCCGCTTGAAAGCTGCGCCGATCATCACCGCGCTGCCGCCATTCGCCAGCCGGGCGGTGGCGGCCCACCTGTCGGGCTGGCGACACTTGCATCGCATTCTCTCTTCTGTGATGCACTCTTCTGAGCATCTCGATCTCGATGGAAAGCTCGGGAGCCGCTTAGAGTGAACAGCCGGCGCACTTGAAGCCGTGGCAGCAGCCTGGGGCAACCGGGTTGGGCGTCAAGTGATCCATATCTTACTTTGACGCTCCCTGTCAGCTAGCAGAAGCGGCGGGGGAAAACTCAGGCCCATCTCGCGCCGGGCTCTTCGCCCCAGCCGCGGGCACCCTCGCCTGCAGCCGGCCGAGGCGCCTGGGCAGGATGGACGCCCCAGCGACACCCGCAGGGCAGTCGCCCAGCGAGGAGGTGCTGTTCTTGATAGTGCAGGCGCTGGCAGATGGGCCGTTTGCGCAGCTGGGCGCGGCGCTTGCTGCCGACGCCACCGCGCGGGGCCTGCTGCCGCTTCGCCGCGACATTCACGGTGCGCTTGCTTGCTCGCCGCATTGCCTAGGGCTTCGCCACGTTGCATTTGGCCAAATTGCCAAATATCGGTAGCTAGTGGCTGTGCAAGGCTGCGACGTGCCCAGCCTGTTGCATTTCCGTCCTTGCATTTCATTTCACCCCGCTGCACGCTCCGCCAAACTATTTCCTGGCAGGCGGCCAGCACGCGCTGACGTTCCCCGAGCTGCAGCGCCGCTATGCACACCTGCCGCCCGACGCGCTGCAGCAGCTGCTGTCGCAGCTGCTGAAGCGGCGGCGGGGCGAGGCGCCGCAGCCGGCGGCGCGCGGCCTGACAAGCCTGCTGGAGCCGGGCGCGCTCAGCGTGCTCAGCGGGGACAGCACCCACAAAGCCCTACCACAGCGGGCGCCGGCCTGGCTGCGCCCCGCCGCCGCCCTGCCCAGCCAGGTGCACCGCCTGCTGCTGCTGCGCCAGGGCGGCCTGCTGCGCTCGGCGCAGCACCCAGCTACCCTGCAGCCACCTGAGGAGTTTGGGCGGGTGCTGCAGCACCAGCTGACGGTGAGGGGCCACCGCTTTGCAGTGTACTGCGTCACCTACGACCGCAGCGGGCGCTACATTGTGACTGGTTCGGACGACCGACTGGTCAAGGTGGGCTGAACTGAACTGGGCGTGCCTTAGGGTTAGGCTGCGTTGCTGGCAATGCCATTGGGCGGTGGAGCGCTGGAGGCGCTGCGGTGCTGGCTGGCTGGGCACATGTGGGCAGAACCCAGCCGATGCCGCCTGATGCAACCCACAACGCTCGTTCTTTCCATCCCTTGCATGGTGCAGATCTGGTCGACGCGCACAGGCCTGCTGCACGCTTCGTGCCGCGGCCATGATGCTGAAATTACAGACCTTGCCGTGTCGTGCGACAACAGCCTGGTGGCCTCCAGCTCCATGGACAGCACGATCCGAGTGTGGCAGCTGGAGGTGCGTTTAGGGCGTGTGTGGCAGCTGGGGTGGCATGTCTTGTAACTGCAAGTGTGAACAGTTGTCGCGCATGCTTGGTTTGTGCGCCGTGCTGGGCCGCCATGCATGCTGCATGAGAGGCTCCCCAACAGCTCCTTCTCTGCTGCCCCACCTCCACATGCAGGGTGGCGAGGGGCGGCCAGGCCTGCCAGCCTCTGTGCTGGTGGGGCACACCGGTCCCGCTGCTTTTGTGGACTTCCACCCCTGGCTGCCCGATGCCCTGCTGTCCGCCTCGTTTGACGGCACCTGCCGCATCTGGCGGGCCAGGGATGCAGCGGCCCCGCCCGTCGTGCTCAGAGTGGATCCAGACCAGTTTGGGCTGGCGGCACAAGCGGCGGCACGGTGAGCAGTGGTAGCTGAGATGGCTGCCGGTAGCTGAGGTGGCTGCCGGGGGCTGTTGACAGGCGGCTGGTGGGCGGCCTCCTGGGTGTGCTTCTGGGGTTGCACAGCCGGAGCCCCCATGCAAGCAGCTGATGGGCTGCACCGCTGCTCCATGCCTCCACACTACGCGCCGGCACTTGCACAGGGGAATACTAGCTAAGCAGTGCCCCCATGCACTGTGCCCTTTCGCAGGCTGGGAGGGCTGGCATGGCAGCGGTTTGCAGGCGCTGGCCTTGCCGGCGGCAGCGGCAGTCTGCAGGCGTCCGGCATGCGCACCACGCGCGGCATGGAGCGGCAGCTTGCAGCACTGCTCGGCCCCTCCATTGGAGCAGGGAACAACGGCGCAGGCTCCTCGCAGCAGCCGTCCCAGCCGCAGTCCCAGCAGCAGTCGCAGCAGCAGTCGCAGCCGCAGCAGTCGCAGCAGGGGCGGCCGGGCGTGCGGCACAGCGGGCGGTCGGCCCGGCAGCTGCGCAACATGAGCGATATAATGGCATTTGAGGCAGGTGACGATGCAGCTTTGGAGGATGAGGATGGCGAGCAGGACGGCGGAGCAGCACCTGCGGCAGCAGCGGCGGCGGCGGCGGCCGGCGGCTCGCAGGCGGCAGGCGATGGCGAGGATGGCCACGATCCAAGCGGTGCCCCCACTGGCCTGCTAGTTTGCGGCTTCAGCAGGGATGGAACGCACATTGTAGCAGGCGGCAACGACTGCAACGTGTATTTGTGGGAGTGGGCGGTGCAGCCGCCGGGCCAGCCGCCACAGCTGTCGCCGCCGGCGCAGCAGCGGGGCGGCCGGCGAGGGACCGTCGGCGCTGCAAGCGGCACTCCAAAGGAGGGCGGTGCATCCAAGGCTGCTGCGGCTGAAGCCGAACAAGCTGCAGGGCAGCAGGCAGAACCCACCGCAGCAGTTGCAGCTGCCGAGGTTGTGGCGGCTGTGCCTGGGGAGGGCAGCGCAGCAGCTGCCGCAGAGCGGGCGGAGCATGGCCGTGCGCAGGATGCCCAGCAGCCGCCACCGCCCACCCAGCAGCAGCAGCAGCAGCAGCAGCAGCAGGTGTCACCAGCCGGGCGCGGACGGCGGCGGCAGTCGTCGCCACGCCAGGCGGGCACTCCCACTGCGGCGGCAGCAGCGGCGGCAGCAGCGGCGGCAGCAGCGGGCGATGCGCCCTGGCCTACTCCGCTGGAGGTCTGCCAGCTGAAGGGGCACCGCAACGACGTTGTGCTGCTGCAGTTCAGCCACGACGGGGAGCGAGTGGCCACCGGTTCCAAGGATGGCAGCGTGCGGGTGAGTGAGGGAGGGCAGCAGCCAGGCTCATCGAAACGCAGCGCTGGGCGCGCCTGTGCTCGCAACCTGGCGTGTGCTTCGGAACACCCTGCTGCTTGCAAGCCGCCCCAGCCCGCCCCATGCCCATGTGACTGACCAGTGACCCCACCCCCACCCCCGTGACTCCTCCCGCAGGTGTGGCGGCGGCCGCGCCGCTGGCGCCGGCGTGCCGCCGCCTGGGAACAGGAGGTGACCTTTGCGGTGCTGCCCGATCCGGAAGCAATCAAAGAGGCACGGCGGCGGCGCCGCCCGCCCCCCGCGCCCTCCATCGACCAGCTGTCCTGGACAGCAGACGACCAGCGGTGAGGAGGAGTGTGAGGACTTGTAATGCTGAATCAGCTGCTGAATCAGCTGCTGAATCAGCTGTGAGACACCCCACATGGCTGTGTGTCACTGCGCCTGCACCTGTGCCTGCATGCGTGCGTGCACAGGCCTGTACTTGGTGGCAGGGTGTGCAAGGGCTTGCAACCATTACCTCGAAACAGTGGTGCATGCCGACAGCTGTCGTTCGGTGCCTACCACCCTGCAGGCTGGTTGTGTCGGTCACAGATTATGGCATTCGGGTGCTGGGCATGCCGGGCGGCCAAGTGCTTCACAACCTGAAGCTGCACACCAGTGAGTGCCGACAGTAGAGTCGCCAGGAGGTGCCTGCAGTGGGTGGCAGCAATCAGACCCAGGGAAGCTTTGCAAACGGTTGCCCGAGTGGTAGGGCCATTTTGCCCGACATGTAAGGAACATCTCCAACTAGCGCGTGCATCGTCTGCAGACTTGTGGCTTGCTTGGTCCACAATCCAACTGCGCCGCAGGCATCGTGCACATCCTGGAGTGCCACCCCACCGACCCCTCGCTGGCTTTTTGCTGCCTCCCACAACAGCTGCACTGCAACTCATAACTGCGCTGCAGGCAACGTGCACATCCTGGAGTGCCACCCCACCGACCCCTCACTGGCTTTCTCCGCCTCCTACGACGGCACGCTGCTGCTGTGGTCCACGCTGAGCGGCGCTGTGCTGCGCCGCTTCAGCAGGCAAGCTGGAGGGCGGCCTGCGGTGGGGGCTGCTTCTGACGCAGCGCACCGCCTGTGCTTGTTCGTGGCATCCCATTGTATCGCAGATGCCTTTTGTTCAGCTCTGAAACCGGCCACTGCGCCAGGGCCATCCCAACAACAGCTGCATGCAGTGGCGCCGCATGCATAGGCGCCCCTTCTGCTGGGTGGGAGCCACACTGCAACTGCTTCACTCTGTCCCCTGCTGCCCCTCGCAGCCGGCAGACCCGGCCTGACGGCCGCAGCTGGCCTGATGTGCTGCCCTTTGCGGATGGCCACTTCTCTCCCGACGGCCGCACCATCACAGTTGCAGGTGTGGCCAGTGTGTCCCAGTTTATGCGCCTCCACTGCAGCCCAACTGCCCTCTCCCACCTTACTCCTGGACTCTTCTGTAACTGGCTGGGCGGCCAAGCCTATGCTCCCTGCTGCTCGCCCCTCCCCTACCTACCATCCATCCAAGCCCCTCCCTGCCAACCCCCCTGCCTCCCCCCGCAGACGTGGCAGGGCAGCTGCACTACTACGCACCCGGCCCGCCGTCCACCCTGCTGTCTCGGGCGCCCTACGACCAGTTCTTGACCACAGGTGCTTCTGATTTTCCTCTGGCCACTTTTGCTGTGCCATCGTATAGCTGCAGGCAACGGGCCGCGGTCGGTTGCGTGTTACTGGGTGTAATTCTTGCAACTGTTTGGTGGGACCCCACTCCACTCCAGCTGTTCATCGGTTTACACGATTCACCCTCCCTCGTTCTTGCAGACTACAACCCGCTGATTCGCGACCTGCATCACAACGTGTTGGACGCAGAGACGCAGCTGCCGCCCCACATGTCAACAGGTAGGCACTGCAAGTCAGGGACTGCATGCATGCCCTGCTTGTGGGGATTGACTCTAACATGCAGCTTTGCTGCTCATATTCACGGGCGTGTGCGTCGCAGATTCCAGGGTGCTTGGGATTGATTTCACGGTGCTTGGGATTGATGGCCAGTCAGCTGTGGTTTGTGATACCTGCAGCTGTCGGTCAACGGCTGTCCTGCTGTTGGTGAACGGCTGCCCTGCTAGAGCGGACCCAAAGGTGCTGTGCCAACTCGACCCACAACGCCACTGCAGGCCGCGATGCGCTGTGCGATGCGTTGGGCACCCCCTACCCTCTGGCCCTCCAGGCAGCATTCCGCGAGCAGCGCATGCTGACTGCTTCGCCGCAGGTGGGCGGGGCAGGGAGGAGGGGGTTGCTTGGAGGCCTGCTGCTGCGGCTGCCAAGGGTTTGCGCTGGCAAGAGTTGCATGTTTTGTGTAGCAGGCTGGCGAGGTTGCGTTGCAGGGGTGTGCGGCATCTGAGCTGTGGACTCAAAGAGGTGGACTCAACACTTCTCCCCCTGCTCCCTGCCCTGCGACCGTTGCAGGAGGTGGCTTGGCAGGAGCCTGGAAAGGAGCCCGGCTACCTGCTGGCCGCCCCCATCCTGACAGCCGCCGCCTGGGCCGTGGAACAGGTGGGGCCTCTCAGCCGGTTGATAAGTTGATAACCCAAACCTTCCATGGGATTGTGAGTGGTATAGGCTGTGGAACAGGTGCGCGTGAGCAGCTGCTGTGCCACTTTGTGGTCATGCAAGATGCCACACTGGGTCCTGCACAGGCGAATGCGGTGTGGCTATAGCTGCAGGGCAGCCTGGTGTGCCGGCCGCACTGCCCGCTTGCCTCCCTGCTCACCTCACGGTGGCCCTTCCCTGTCTCGCGTCATTCTCATCACAACTAACCAAGCCCCTTGCCATCCTTTCTCACCACCCTCAGACCAATGGCACAGACCATGCCATCCAGATGGCCGTCGCTCGGGCCCAGGAGCGGCTGACTGTGTACGAAGACCGCCTGAATGCGGGCGCCTCTGCCGCCGTCGCCCGCGAGGCGGCAGCGGCGGCGGGCCAGCCGGCGCGGCGGCGGCGCGGCGGCGGCTGGGTGGGAGCGGAGGGCGAGGAGGATGGCGAGGTGGTTGTGATTGATGAGGCGGCGGAGCCGGCTAGCTCTGGAGAGATGTACAGCGAGGATGGGCTGGCAGAGGACTCGGATGAAGACGTCGATTCCACGCTTCTCACAAGTGAGGAGGACGATGAGGACGAGTTTGAGGACGATGAAGGTGGCAGAGAGGCGCGCGGCGGGCGGCGCCGCGGGCGCCGTGCCCCCGCCGAAGCCTCCCGCCACAGCAGCCGGCTGGCGGGGCGGCGCCAGGCTGCTGCCGGCGGCGGCCGGCGCGGCGGCGGGCGGCGGCGGGAGGAAGAGGAGGAGGAGATAGGGGTTGATGAGGCGGAGCAGCATGCCAGGGAGGAGCGGCAGCGGCAGGACCGAGAGGCGCGTGCTGCGCGGCGGCGGGCGGCGCAGCAGGAGCAGCTTGCTGAGGAGCGGCACCGGCGGCAGCGGCAGGCCGCGGCGCGGCGGCGGCCGGCGGCGGCTGAAACCTCTGAGGAGGAGGAGGAAGAGGTGCTGAGCGAGGTGAGTGTGTGCGGTTTGATTCGAATGGAGGCTGTCAACGGGCTGTGTGTCTGATGGTCGGCCCACATCAGGTGAAGCTGCGACAAGCCTGTGGGAGGTTGGTGGTTGGCAAAGCTGAGGCCATGACAGGCTCCCGCCTCCGACTGGCTGTTCTTCCCATCCTCCCATTGGCTGTACTTCCGATCAGTCCGCGTGCTCTCCCCGCCATCTGTCCCCACTGTAGGCCAGCAGCGAGGGCGCCGCTGGACCAAGCCGGCGCGCCTCCCACCGGCCCCGCCGCCGCCGCCGCGCTGAGCTGGACGGCGACTCAGATGCGGAGCACGAGGCGGCGGCAGGCGAGGGGCGGCAGCGCAAGCGGCCGCGGCATGGCGCCGGCTGGCGGGAGCTGGCCAACTATGCTTGGCTGGCGGTGTGTGAGCAGACGCCGGGCGTGTATGTGCCTCAGGTGAGTGGAGTACGGGATGCTGAGGTGGGCGAGCACTGTGGTTGGGCTGGGTTAGAGTGAGCTCAGCGTGGCTGGTAAGACTGGGCGAGCTCAGCCCAGGTTGCAGAGCGCAGGCTGTGTTGCCAAGCCCGCCTTGCAACAAACAATGTGCTGGCTCCCATGGCTTGCCTCTGGCTGGCGGCATTGTGGTTTGCCTTTGATGGAAAGGCAGTCAGCGCTTCCTGATGCGTCAGAAGTACCAGCACTTGTTAGGCTGACTTTCTTTCATCTTTTGCCTCCATCCAACCAATACTTCAGGCCGGCGACGATGTGGTCTATCTTCACGAGGGCCACCAGTGCTTCCTGGAGGCAACCAGCAGTTCACTCATTTCGCTGAATTTTTGTCCATTTTCCCACCCCTAACAGGCCGGTGATGACGTGGTGTACCTCCGCGAGGGCCACCAACGCTTCCTGGAGGCCACCGGCGACAAGCGGCAGCCGCCGTGGGCCACGCTGCGCCACGGCCGCCGGCTGCGCCACGCAGAGCCCTGCAGGTGTGTGCTTTGTCCTGGGAATCTTGCGCTAAGGTGAACGCCTGTCTCCTCGTGAACACTAATGGGCTGCCGGCTGCGCCACGCAGAGCCCTGCAGGTGTGTCGTTGTGGCAGCGTGGCATCGTGGCCAGGCTTGGCTTGGCTGGGGAGGCTTGTGTGTGGGGTGCAGTTGCCTTTTTGGGGGCGGCGATCTTGCATGTGCTAAGGAATGCTGTGCTGTTCTGAACCCTGCTGCCCCTTTGGTAGACGTGCAATATGGATTGCCAACCGCAGCTTCAACTCATTTCTTGAAAACATTTCATCTGCTGCTAAAAGGCTACTCGTGTGGGGTGGTGGATGTGCAGTATGTGATGCTCAAGCAGCAGCAAATCACTTCCTTTCATGTTTCTTCTGCTGCTGCAGGGTGGTGGATGTGCAGTATGTGATTGCCAACGACGGCACGGACCACACGCTGGCCCAGCTCACCCTGTCCTTCTCAGACGACACCTCGCCGCTCAAAGTGAGATGTTGGGGCTTGTTGTGGATGCACAACCGGCTGCTGTTGGGTTGCGATGTGCACTTCAGTCATTTCCTCTACTCACAACCTGTTTCATAATCACTGCAGGACACGTGCTTCACAGTCGAGGTGCCGCCACCCATTGCGGGCCACCCGGAGTTTGTGATCCACCGCAGGTGAACTGTGTGCGCCTTCTGCAGGTACCAAACACAAAGGCATCTCGTGCAGCAACCACTGCACTGGATCGGCCGTGCTGGCACGCAGCGCACGGGCAAGGCATTGCTGACTGTGCCTGACGCGTGCCTGCATGCGCCCCGGCTGCTGACACCCAGCACTCGTGTCTGCTTGGCTCCCCCCTTGTGCAGCCGCTTTGAAGCCTCTGTCATCAGCAAGTGCTGGGAGGTGGGAGAGCAGTGCCAGGTGAGGGGGCTGGTAGGCTGGATGGAAAGCGCGGCCTTGCAGGCGGCACCGTGCCTGCGTTGCGTTTGCCGGTCGGTTGCAGGCGTGTTGCTGCAGCATTCCGTTGTTTGCAATGCAGTGCTTGTTGGTACCCGCTTGCACGGTAGCGGGGATGCGGGTGGGCGCTACACCCTGCTCACTAGCATGCCTGGACGGTCTGTCTCCCTACAGGTGTACTGGAATGACGACGAGTGCGCTGGCGCGGGCAAGTGGTGGCTGGGCACCATCGTGCAGGTGGGACCCGAGTGTGCTCCTTGCAAATCCGCACGTCCATGTGTGCAACGGTTTTGCTCCATTTGCAACCCATGGCCCACAGCCGCCCTGCCTGTCGCATGTTGTGCCTTGCCTCGCAAGTGCCCAGGCGGCCTGGTTTCTGCAGGTTTGCATGCATGAGACTGCCCACCTTTGCTCTGTGCTCCTGCCGCCGCTGCAGGATGTGCGGGACGGCGAGAATGCAGACGTGCTGGCAGATCCGTTTGGAGCGGGCCGGCTCTGGGAGCGCTTCACGCTGCAGTGGCAGGGTGAGGGGGCCGGGGGCGGCGCATGCATGGCGGGGTGGTGAGCTCGTACAGACGTGGTTTTCATCGTTTCAAGCACACCGCCTGAACGGCTGTGGCAGGACGAGCAACTCGTCTGCTGCCCATTTGGCCCGCAGGCAGCCTGAGCCCGGCTGGAGAACTGCAAGACGACACGGCGGCGGACGCTGCGCACTCGCCTTGGGAGCTTTATGTGCCGGGCACAACACGCCAGGTGCGCAGCGGCTGGACATTTCCTGCACGAAACACGCTGACGCAGCGGCAGCGACTTATGCTCTGCTAGCCAAGGCGTGCAGGCCTGCGGCTGGCCTGGGGCTGATGTGCAGGGCACTGGCTGCACAGCCACTTGCTGGATCTTTGTCCGGCCGCATGAAGCCATCTGCCTATGGTCTATTGTTCATCTGAGAGTGCAGGCGGCGCTGCAAGAGTCGCCCACTCTAGATGAAGCCCTGGCGCAGCGCATGCTGGCGGCTGTGCAGGTGGGCCATCTGCTGCTCTTAGTGTGTGCCGCGGCATGCATCGTGCCCTGCGTCGTCAAGTTTGCATACTTTTCTGCAATTCCTCTGGGCTCAGCTGCACCTATTTCGCACCTTGCATTCAGCTCGCCAACACCCCTGTGCTGATGCCCTGTCGTTAATGATGCGCGATCCACAGGCCGCGCAGCAGCAGGAGCGTTTTGCAATCTTTGTGGAGGCGCCGCGCTGCGAAGAGCAGTATGTGTCGCTCAACCGCCGCACCCAGCCCTACAACCGGCTGGTGAGAGGCTGCATTCAATCCACCATCCTCCAATAACTGCTCGTTTCGTGGGTGATGCAAGGTGCCGCATAGCAGGGCAGTGCTGCTGCCCACAATCAGAGCGAATTCATCGCTGAACAGGCCCCCGTGCTGCCTTCTGCAGGTCGCCCTGCCGCTGGCTCTGAGCGAGGTGGAGTCGCGCCTGCGCTCCCGCTACTACCGCCAGCCCGCCGCGCTGGCCAGGTGGGTTGTTCATACAAGTGAGGGAGTGGTGGCTGCCATGCTGCACTGTCCTGCACAGAATGGCTCAACCTTAAAAGATTGGATTGCATTCCCCGTTTGACAGCTTGCTTGGCTGCCTACCTACCCCCTACGCAGTGACATCGCCACCATCGCCACCAACGCCTGCACCTTCAACGGCGAGGACAGAATTATGCCAAACCACACCCTCGTCTTTCATTTTGTGCAGCGACATCGCCACCATCGCCTCCAATGCCTGCACCTTCAACGGGGAGGACAATGCGCTAGCTGAGGATGCGGCTGCGCTGGCTGCCTACCTCACGGCCGTGCTGCAGGGGCAGGTGTGCAGTGGTGGGTGGGGCTGGCTGAGCGGGAGCAGAAAGCATGGACGCGTATGCTGTGCTCCATACATGTTGCTCGTTGCGGCGGCTGGGAGGCGGTGTGCTCGTGTGACTGACCTTCCCCTCAAGCTACCCCACAGGCATTGCGTCCGCAGCAGACTAACTCTATCTTCCTCCCCGTCTGCCTTTCCCGTCTGCCTATTTGGAACAGGAGGCAGACATCGCTACCTATGCCGCGTTCCCTGAGGATGTGGCGGCAGCCGAGGCGGCAGCAGCAGCGACAGCAGAGCGGGGGCGTGGGCGCCGCAGCCGCAGCACCCGGCGGCACACAGAAGGGGAGGACGATGAGGAAGAGCAGCAGCAGCAGCAGCAGTGGCCGGAGCTGCTTCAGCGCGAGCTGGAGCAGGCTGGCGCTGCTCCCCTCCCGGCATTGCCTCTGTTCACTGGCGGCGTTGCGGGTGGAGCAGCTGCTGGGAGGGCAGGCGGCGGCGGCATGCGGGTGCGGTTCACCGTGCCCCCACGCATGCGCGCCGGTGCAGCGGAGGGCGGTGCTGCGGCGACTGAGGGCTCAGCACCTGAACTGCCGTCACAAGCCTCGCTGGCTGCTGCAGCCTCTCTGGCGGCACTTGCTGCCCCAGCCGACGCAGCAGCTGCGACGGCAATGGCGATAGCAGCTGGGGAACCTGGAAGCCGGGGCGGAGCAGGGCTGATGCCAGCAGCAGCAAACCATGCAGCAGCAGGTGCACCTGCAGCAGAGCCAACGGTAGCGCAGGCACAGCTTGAGCCGCAGCTGCCGCTTGAGCTGCCGCCCGACCTTCTTGCTGGTGTGGCAGCAGCCATAGTTGGCGGCACCGGGCCCAGCAGCGGTGGGCAGCTGCCTGTCCCAGCTGCTGCGGCTGTCGGCACCGCAGCAGGCACAGCGGACGGCATGACTTGGGAAGCAGGTGCGGCAGGCCAGCAGCAACAACAGGAACAGGTGGCACAGCAGCAGCAGCCGCAGCAGCAGCATCCGGGTGCCGCCGCCCTTGCTGCCCAGCCAGCGTTCCCGAGTGCTGCGCCTTTGGACGACGCCTGGCAGCACGCCTTCCAGCCGCAGTGGCCAGTGGAGCAGGCACAGCAGGCGCAGCAGGCGGAGCAGCCGCGGCAGGCGCGGGCGGGACGGCGGCGCGCGGCGGCAGTCGAGGAGGATGCTGACTGGATGGATGAGGAGGACGAGGAGATTTCGGAGGATTCCCAGGGCTCTGCAGGCGAGTGTGGACAGCTAGCAGCCGTGCTGCCTCATTGACTGGTATGACTATGGGCTGGTGGCAGTGCCGGAGCGCGTTTGCCTGGGCAGCATGGAGTCAGCACGTGCAGCCTGCCTATACATTCACCCTCATCCCTTCAAAAACAACTATTGGCTCTGTTTCTGCCCATTGCTTCTGCAGGCGAGGACAGCTACCAGCCGGAGGAGGCGGGCAGCAGCATGGGGATAGCACGTGCAACTAAAGATGCACCCTCATCCCTTCATCCCTTCAAACCATTGGCTCTGCAGGCGAGGACAGCTACCAGCCAGAGGAGGCGGGCAGCAGCAGTGCGGAGGAGGGCAGTGAGTCCGATTCAGAGGGGTCGGGCGGCTGGGGCGGCGGCCGGCGGAGGGCGTCTGGCAGGGCGCCCGCACGCACATCACAGCGTGCACGGCGGCGCTGACACGTTGATATGCTGCTGCCTGGGTGCTGTTGCTTGTTGTCGAGTAGAAAAGTTGGGGCGCTGCCTGTAATGCATGAGCAGCAGCGCGCTGGTGATGGAAGGAGCAGCCCTGTTCGATGATCAGGAGCAGAACGGTGGAGCGGTCGGCGAGTGCGCAGGCTCACAGCGTGCAGTGTCGATCCTTGCAGAAACGGCATGTGTTACTGCACGTGCGCTGCTTTACAGTTCAGGCGGGGTCCTTCACTGTGTTAGGAGTGTGTGGTGAGGGCCACAGAGGGGCAGGCGATGTGTTTTGCATCAGGTTAAACTGTGGAAAAGTGAAGATGATAAAGTGCTAAACAGTGCGTATCGGTCACGGGCTGTCTGACTCTAGTGCGCATGTCGGTAGTGGGTAGCTCTACCCGCCGTACGTCGGCTGCCGCCGCAAATCACTCAGGGCAGCCGCAGCAGCAGCGGCATGGGAAGCACACAACCGATGCTATGAGGTCGACGAACGCCTTCAGAACCCGAAAGGGACAGCTGCATAGCAGGAGGCAAAGGCGGGCTGAAGGGTCAACAAGAGAGAGCAATGCCTGGGGGCGACATCGGCGGCGGCATGCCGCGGCAGGAGCGGCGTCAGCTGGCAAGCCATGTTCGTCACGCGCAGGCCCAGCGACACGGCGTGCGACATGTGCTCAAAACAAAGCGGCGCGCTGACAGACAAACCCTGTTCGCCGGAAGGTCCCGACATGCCTGAACTCACATGCAGATTTCGCAGGGGCAGCACATAGCTGCTCTGTGGCTGTTTGCGCAGCAGAAAAGCACGTCAAAACAAAGGGCGCACTGCGGGCAGGCGGCGGCAGTGCCGCCGCCACATGCCGCCGGCAGCGCTGCTGCCACGCGTGAATTCACAGCAGAAGCTGTGTTGATAACGCAAACTGCAGGCAGTTATCGACCCCGCATTTAGCTGCTTCCGCCAGACTTCATCATCGTGGCATGCGAGACGTGCAGCCACCCATACCGGCTGGCTTGCCGAGCGGTGGCGGAGTAGAGGGAGGAGGGAAAGATATTGAGGGACCCCAGCGCATGCAGGTCCCGCATTGTTCGTCAATTCTGAAACCTCCTAATAGCCGTGCCAACCTGCAAGCATGGTCCAAGTCAGCCCTCCGTTGTGCACCGCTGCTAGGTCATCAGGCGGCACCCGACCCCGACCTGGCGCCGCCGACACCACTGCCAGCGCGCAGCGCCGCTGAGCCAGGGTTCGAGCTGGGCTCCGTCGGCAGTCAGTCCGAGATCTCGAGTTGCGATCCAATGCCTGTGGCCGAGCCCCTTCTGCTTGTGAGCGGGCTGGGGCTTCGTGAGCGCGTGTGGGGGCGCTTTGGCCTGCTGCCCCGAGGCTGGCTGTTGTCTGGTTGCATCTCGCTGCTCACTACTGCGCCGCAGAGCTGCTGCGGGGCGCTTTGCCGCGAGAACGCTGTCCTGGCCCGCCTCTGCAGCGCTCGCGAGGCCCTGCGGTTGCCACCATTCCGCCCAATTGAGGGCATCAGTGTGTCTGGCCAGCGCGCTGGCCCTCTCGCAGCATCCGACTGCCGCTGCCGCTACCCTGACCTCTGTGCAGGCGGGCGGCATCGCTGGCATTGCCGGGGCGACCTTTGCAGCCTTCACAGCTGTCTCATACTTCGAGGTCAAGCGCAAGATTGACGAGCAGATTGCCTCTGGGGAGGAGCCGTATCAACTTCGAGTGGAGCAGCGGGCGCAGCCGCCTGTGAAGAAGAGCGGCGGCGGCGGCAAGAAGGGTGGCGGCAAGAAGGGCGGCAAGCGCAAGTAGCGTCGAGTAGCTGGGAGCAGCGGCTTGCAGCAAGCGGGCACAGCCGCTAGGCCGGCCAGCCCTGGGCCAGCCAACCGGTCAGCAGCCCTCCACAGTAGCGTAGCTCTTAGCTTTTACAAAACACCCAGCTGCAGCAACGATACGGCCCCCCAGCCCCACCAGCCATGTATCAGCCGCTGGCGCCCGACCCGCTGCCGCCAGGGCCCCGCGTCACCAACCCCCTGGCGCCGCTGCTGCGCCTGCTGCTGCGCCTGTTCAACGTGGCGCTTGCTGCGCTGGGCCTGCTGCTGATTGGCGCTGCGCTATGGATGGGGCAAAGCTACCGGCGGGGAGGCGATACGCCCCAGCCGCCGGTACCGCCCTCGCCTGAGCCGCAGCCAGCATGGCAGGCGGCAGCGCTGGCGGCCGATGCAGCCCACGCAGCAGCGGCGGCGCTTGCAGCGGCACTGCCGCCTGGCGCGGCGGCGGCGGCGGCAGACGGCGGCGGCATGGCGGCACACGACCCAGGGGTGGCCAGCTTCCCTTGGTAAGCCAGCTGGGTAGGGAGCAGCAAGTGGGCAGGGAGTCCTGCGCGGCAGGCTGCCTGGGGCCGGCATGCTGACCTGTCTGACGCGTTTCTGTACCATCCCAGGGCCCATCCACTGCAAGTAGGTTTGAGGCACTCTGCCACAGGACCAGCTGCTCTCTGTGCATACATGTGCTGCACCAACGCTTCCACTCTTGCCCCTGCCGCAGGTTCATCTACCTGGTGGGCTGCACCGGATCGTACGCGTTTGGAATCGCGCTGTGCTGTGCTGTTCATTCAGGGCCAAACCTTGCACTTGGTTCATGCCTTTGCAGGTTCATCTATCTGGTGGGCTTTGCTGGTGCATATGCATTCGGCACCGCGCTGTGCGGGCTGGCGGGCGTGAAGCGCGACCGCCGCCTGCAGCTGGGCGCCTACATTTTGCTCCTGGCGCTGCTGGTGAGTACCTTCCCATCCGGCCAATCAGGCAGCATGAGGGCATTGAGCTGCAGTGCAGTTGAGCACACACCACTTGAATGTGAGGCTTGACTGCCACCCCTGCTGCAGGCGCTTGGAGAGGCGGCTGCAGTGCTGCTGCTCCTCACAGACAATGCTTGGCGCGCACGCATCCCAGGTGTGGCGCATGCAGTGTGTTTGGGCGGGCCTGAGGGCAGGCAGATAGGCAGGCGGGCGGGCAGCAGGCAGGCAGGCGGCAGGCAGTGCAACTGCCTGCTCGTCTGCTCACGCGTTTCTGCACCTGATCAGCTGTTGCACAACTGCCACACATCACCTGGCCAGCCCTCCTCACCAACCCACCTTGCCCAGCTGACCCTCAACCAACGCTGTTGTGCACAATTGTCCGCAGATGATCCATCCGGCCGCTGGCGCCAGGCGCAGCAGGCGCTGGCAGACAACCCCAGGGCGTCTCGCCTGGCAGCGGTGGGCGTGCTGGGTGCTGAGCTGCTGGCCCTGGCGGCCGCCAGCGCGCTGCAAGCAATTTACCAGCAGGCGTATGATGCTTGGATGGACGACCGAGAGGTGCGCTGGCGGGCTTGAGTGAGTGCAAAACTTTGTGCTGTTTGATAGGCGATGCTTGTGCTGTCGCCTGTATCCCCACCCTCGCTCTCAACCAAGCACTGCCCCACGTCCTGTCTTGCAGGAGCAAGCTGAGCGGGCGCAGGCAGCCATGAACGCGGCAGTGGCACAGACGTACGGCGGCATGGCGGGCGCACGCAGCGGGCGCTGGAAGCGGTACGGTTTGGAACCTTCTCTTATCGAAGCAACCGCCAATGCCGCACGCCAGACGACCGCGGTGCTGCAGCCGGGCGCCGCCTGAGATGCAGCCCCGCTTGACGAAGCTTTTTCAGCAGAGTTTGCTCACTGCATGCGCTGTTCACTTTTCGCATTTTCCTTTGCACAAGCATACATGTAGTAGTATGGCAGCCAGCTTCTGCTGTTGTAATGATCTGGGGCCATTTGTGGAGCCGAAAGCGTCGGGGTCCCTGGCGGGGACGCTGGTGCCGTTTGCTGGGCCATGCCCGGCGGCACAGCAGGCAGTGGCGGCAAAAAGCCACCGCCGCATCCAATGCGTATGCATTCTCCTTTAGGCCAAGGAGCGCTGCCAGCAGCGTCTGCGGCTCACGGGCTGCACGTGAGCACGGCAGCCGCAAGTTTGCGCTCGCCGCTGCTTCTGGTTCTGCACTCAGCAGTCTCCTGGCATTGCGCAGAATATCTGGGTTGAGGCGCAAGGCGCCAAGCGTGCGCCACGGCAAACCCTCACCCATGGGCTTGCCCTGGCCGACCTTGCTGGCCTCGCTGCTGCTGTCAGCTAGCTGCCATGGCGCACCGGAAGCTCAGAGGCACGGTAGCTGGTCGTTAGCGGCATGGCAGCAGCAGCCGCTCCCGCCGCCGCTCAGGCAGGCACGCTGCACGCTCGATTCGCTGGCATGCAAGCTAGCTGGCGGCTGGTGCCCCGCCCACGAGGTTGCGATGTTTCCAGAGCCAGCAAACCTGTGGACTAGGACCAGCCTCAACCTCAGTCAGCCGGTCAGTTCGTCTGCCCACGCGGCAGGCAGGCTGACTAACCGACCGCCGCAGCAGCACAAGCCGCTGTGGCCGCTCGACGGCTCTGACTGGGTGGGTCTTGTCACCTCAGCTGTCGCCCTACTGCTGGCGGCCACGGGCGGCATTGGCGGCGGCGCCATCCTCGTTCCCATTTACCTGATGGTCCTAGGTGAGGGTGGCTGAAAGTTCCCGACTCGCTTGCTGGGTGGAAGCGATAGTCCTGCCTGCCTCCCCGCCTGCCCACGCCGGGCCTCTCATGGTCCTAGGTGAGGGTGGCTGAAGGCGTTCAGCCTGCTTTTTCGCATGCCGGCTTTTCCTGCTGGCCATTAGTGCAGTAGGGAAGTACGGGCAAACCCTCCTGCCCTCATCCTGCCCACCCCTTCCCTCCCACCACACAACCCCCACCTCCCCGCTGCCCCGCCGCAGGCTTTTCCACCGCCGGCGCCGTGGCGCTCAGCAACATCACCATCGTGGGCGGCACGCTCGCCAACCTGGCATTCAACACCGCACGAGTGAGCCGGGGCTGCTGTGTGCTGCCGTGGGGACGTGCTGAGGAAGGGGCGCCTGCTGGGCTTTGCTGCCTTGCAGTGCATAGCTGCTGCTGAAACCAGCGCACCCAGCGCAGTACACCACGCAGGCCACATTCGCAAACGACAACCCTGAGCGGAGAACCTGCCCTGCCCTCCACTGCCCTGCCCTGCCCTGAGGGAGAACCTCCGCCTGCCCTGCCCCGCCGCAGGCGCACCCGCTGCACCCCGAGCGCCCGCTGATTGACTGGAACCTGGTGATGGTGATGGAGCCATCGACCATCCTGGGGGCGGTTGCGGGAGGCTACGTGAACAAGGTGGGCTCAGGGCCGGGTTATTGGGATTGACATGAGGTTGGTCATGGAGCCGTCGAAAGTGCAGGTTTCTTTGCAACATTGGACTAGAGGTTGGTGCATGGTGGTTTGGAGCCATCCGCAGATTTGCTGTTGCAGGAGGCTACGCGAGCAAGGCGAGCAGGGGATGTTGTCCCCGAGGGTGCTGTGTGCGATCGTTTGCTGGGCACTGCGTTGAGGATGCTCTGCAAGGGGCGGCTGAGCACATACATCGCCCATGCACCCGCCCTCTGCACACTTCTTCCTTCCCGCAGGTCCTGCCGGCGTGGCTGACCATCCAGCTACACTTTCATTCTTACCAACCCCAGGTCCTGCCGGCATGGCTGACCATCCACCCGCCCTTTGTCCTCCCCCTCCTCCCGCAGGTCCTGCCGGCCTGGCTGACCACTGTCACGCTGTGCCTGCTGCTCATCTTTGTGAGCCACAAGATGCTGCAAAAAGCGCTGGACATCCGCAGCAAGGAGCGGCGCGCGCTGCAAGAGTCGCTGCGCCGCCTGTCGGCGCTGGATGCAGGCGAGTGCATATGGGTGCCTGTGGCTGTTGCCGTGTGTGCTGCTTGCTGCTGCCGCCTGGCGTGCATGGCTGCGAGGCTATCGTTCTGCGGCTTTGCGTCTCAACAGCTTGTGCTCATCACCTGCTGCATCCTTGTCTCCCGCAGAGGGCGGCGATTTCGCCGACCGCATCCCCACCCCGCTGCTCCAGCCGCTGCTGCGCCTGCCCAGCAGCGCATCTGAGGGCAGCTTCGCAACGGCAGGCAGCAGCCCGGCTCCTGGACCCCACTCTCCCAGCGCTGAGAGTGGTCCAGGCGGGGCACCTGGCGCAGCAGCAGCGGCAGTGGAGCAGTTGCGGCCAACCGACAGCGCCGCCAGCGAGGTGCAGATTGATCTGGAGTCTGGAACGGTGCCCAAGGACGGAGGGAGCTCTCCCATCCAGCGGGCCGCCAGCCAGCCGGTGCCCATCGGGCAGGCCGGGAGCCGGGCACTGCCGATGCTGACACCCGTCATGTGAGAGGGGCGGGCGGTTGATGTGCAAGAAGCGGGCAGGAGGCTGTTTGGGAGCGGCCTGTTGGATTTGTGTTAGTTCTGGCCGTTCATTACTGCAGCTTGCGCAGCCACTGCGTTCTCACCAGCTGGCCCCCGGCTGCATTTTCGCTGATTTCGCATGGTAGGGTGGCCGCCACGTTTCACAGAAGCATTCACGCCGCCCATGCCTGCAGAGACTCTCAGGAGACGCAGTTGGGCAGCGGAGAGCACCACAGGCTGCTGGTGCAAGCAGGCGCCTCCCCCCAACCGCCCAGCCCGCAAGCGGCAGCCAGCGGCAAGGCTGACCTGCCCGAGGTAGGCAGCAGCTCTTCCCTAGCCGGCCGCACCTGGCCATACAAGGACACAGCCCAGTGGAGCAGCGGCAGGAAGGGCGGCGGCAGTGGAGGGCAGGCCGGTCGGCAGCGGCGCTGGCGGCCGCACGTTCCCTGGGGCAAGCTGGCCGTCCTCATGCTGCTGCTGGCAGGTGCGACTCTTCTTGGCTTGCACTGCTGGCTCGCTGCTGTACGTGCTTGCCGCATCTTGCAGCAAGACCAGCGGCAGCTGTCCTCTTCCAGCCGCTTCAGGCTGCGCACCGGGTGCACTGCTTCCTGCCCACTGCCTGATGTGACTGCCCTCACTCCTCCGCCTGCAGGAGTGGTGGGGTTTGACATCCTCAAGTCACTGGCCCCCTGCCCCTCCCGCTCCTACTGGCTGCGCGCCACTGCCATGGTGCCGGTCACGCTGCTCACCCTGCTGGGCGTCAGGTGGGTGTGTGGAACCCCTGGCCTCTGTGGTGGTCATAATTCTCACCCTGCTGGGTGTTGGGTGCACCGGTGGAACCCCTGTGCTCTGTGCCAGTCACGCTGCTCACTCTGCTGGGCGTCAGGTGCGCGGATACTTGTGTGCCCTGAACACCATTATTGAGCGGCAGGCTGTGCATCACTGCTGCAGTGCTGCCGCCGCCGCCGCTGCTACCACTGCTGCTTGCCATCTAATGTGGCATCCTTCCCACATGTGATATGTTATGCCTCCGCCTGTGGCATTCTCTTCTCGCTCCAGGTCGTACCTGCTGCGCAAGGACCGCGCACAGCGTGCAGCGGGCTACGAGCCGCTAGAAGGCGATGTCCAATGGACGCCTCGCTCCACCCTGCTCTACCCAGCGCTCTGCACCTTTGCGGGGCTGTGTGCCGGCGTGTTTGGCGTGGGCGGCGGCATCGTGAAGGTGAATATGTGTCGCTGCCTCACACATGGTTTGAACTTTTCTGAGGCATTGCGGTCTGTGGTGTCCACCGGCGGCTGTTTGGCGTGGGCGGCGGCATTGTCAAGGTGAGCATGCCATTTGTTCTCGAGTTCCTGCTGGCAGCCGGTGGCCTTGGGTGCTGAACGCATGCTGCTGCTTCAGCCAAGCGCGCCGCCCAGCAGCTCCCCAACGGCTCAGCGGTGCCCGCCATGCTGCCGAGTTGCGTTGCAATGCGTTGGTGCTCGCTTTGGCCGAAGACATGGGCACTGCCTGAGGCAGCACCTGCAGTACTCCGTTCGCTCCCTCCTGCGATAACCCTCCAATCTGCCTGATCATCGCAGGGCCCATTGATGCTGGAGATGGGTGTGCTGCCCGAGGTGGCAGCCGCCACGTCAGCCACAATGATCTGGTTCACCAGCTGCTCCGCATCCGTGGTGTTCATTTCTTTTGGAGCCGTGCAGGTGCGCTACCGCTGTGTGTGTTGTGTTGCAAAGTGCGGCGTGGGGCGTTGGCAGCTGCATTCTTTCAGTGCACTCTTGAGACTAGAACACCAGCAGTCGTGTGGTGTACGCCTGCTATGCACGGCTGAGCAGCCTGGTTAGCCAATCGTTCCTGACAGTCCAATCATCGCTACACCTGGCCGCCTGACTTTTCAAGGCTTGAGCTCCCCTCACCCTCCCTCCACGCCATGCCGCAGTGGGACTATGCAGCAGCCTGCTTCACCCTCGGCCTGTTATCCACAGTGGCAGGCCAGCTGCTGATGATGTGGGTGTCCCGCCACCTGCGGTCCCGCTCCCTCCTGGTTTTCCTCATGGCTGCTGTGCTGGGCCTGTCCTGCCTGGCGCTGGCTGCACAAGGATGGCAGGCCACGCTGGCAGCCACCCGCAGCGGCACGCTCTGGCAGTTCCATGACGTGTGCGGCAGGGCCGCCCTGTGATGCTGGTTGGGGAAGACAGCCCTCCTCTTCAAGTACTGCTGCCAGCCTCTGGCCGACCATTGCGCCGCTGGCTTCGCTGCACAGATCCCTTGTTGCATCGTCGCCCCGATTTTTATTGGCAGCCGCAGCCTGCTGCTGCTTTACTTTGTGACAACATTGCCCTGTATTCTCCACTGTACATTCTGTTCTGCACCAGCATGTTGCTCCCATTCAAACTGCCCATTTGTGGCCTCTGCTGCAATGTCACTGGCACTCTCGATGATATAAAAGTTCATGCAGTCAACAGCCTGAAGCTTTGCAAAAGTGGTGTAATTGAGAACCAAACTGCTGTTGAGGACGAAGCCTGCTAGTTTCGAGAGGTGACAGGCGACTGGGTGGGATGGCTGAACGCAGGCAGGGCAGATGACCATGTGCATGCAGGCTGAAATCAAAGTAAACGTGATCAGCAATGGAGGGACAGATCGGGGCTAACACAGCAAAATGATGATGCTGCTCGATTGAAGATGCCAACCAGCGCACGTGAAATTCATGCGACATGGTGCAGAAGCCCACTGCTCTAAGCTGTTGGCGCGAGGCACCCGGCGCTCAACTGATTGGTGCCACTTTGGCGGGGTGCACCTTCTGCTCCGTCGCTTTGCCTGTCGCCCTATCTACCGCTGCAATGGTCACACAGGTCGCCACCCCCAGCTCCTCCCCTGCTGCCGACCAGGCTGTGGCATACCTGCAGCGGGGCAGGTTAGAAGGGGGAGGGATAGGCAGCATGTCAGCAGTGGCAGGCGGCACAGATCTGGAAGCACGTGCGCAGCAGGCTTCTGTGATGCTTCAGCAGCATGTGGCGCAATGCACTTCTGCCAATGCAGCTACCCTTGTCTTGCACAAAAGCAACCATACAAGGAGCATGCACGGCAGGGAGCTCACCGCACGACTTTGTCGGCGTCTGTGTTGCCTGGAGGGTTGATGTAATCCGCAAACTCCTGCACCAAAGCATACTGACTGCCATCGGGGCAGGTGGAAAGTGTCGCCACAAACGCCTTGCGAGCCGTTTCACCGCCGGCCAGGATGTCGGCTGCAATAGTGGACCCGGCAGTCGAGCGTGCAGTGCACAGCTGGGTGACGTACGTCTCCACGTCTGCCTGGGAGACTGTGCCATTGCTGCCGGCGGCCACTGTGAGGATGGGGGAGGAAGGGGCCAGTGCATGAGTGCGTGTTCGCCAGCGCCGGGGTGCTCACAAGCGGTGATGCAGGCAGGGCGCTGAGCTGGCTGCACGTGATGCCGCCGGCCCACCCCTGCTATAATGCACAGCCAGGCAGTGCCCTCCCTCCCCCAGCATCCCTGCGCCACTGCCGCAGCAAAGCAACTCACGGAATCCGTTCCCCAGGGATTCGCTCCGCACGAATGCTGTGCCGTTCCAGCTGTCGCAGTAGGCTGGCGCCGAGCCGTAGCTGCGCACCCAAGAGGTGTAGATGAGCACACTGCTGCTGTTGGTGGTGCCGCTGGGCAGAGTGCCATTGCTGGTGTTGTTGGATGAGGAAGAGTTGCCGGAGAGGGGAGGCACAAAAGGGATGGGTGTTGGACCGGCGCCGCTGCTGTTGCTGGCGGGGCTCGCGGGACCGGTCACCAGGCCAGGGATGGGCGGCAGGACGACGGCGGGGGTTGTGCCTGCAGGGGCATGGAGCAACACCTCCAGTTGTGTGTGCCGCCACTTGGAAGCTGTCCTGCATGCAAGCCGGGCAGCTGAACGGAGCTGGATGGCTGTGCATGCATGCCAGGAGCAGCAGCACCAGCGGC